>Ga0247790_10000157_pt1 | contig 35686 bp, 30 predicted proteins | sample UWRJS171409R4_FD_179913 | JGI IMG/M metagenome (GOLD analysis project Ga0247790, IMG submission 179913) | Soil microbial communities from Arlington Agricultural Research Station in Wisconsin, United States - UWRJ-S171-409R-4 | ecosystem: Environmental > Terrestrial > Soil > Agricultural land...
GCTGGCGGTGCGCGAACACCGTCGGCGTCACCTATTTTCGGCGAGCACCACGCTCAGCTCCGGGATGGTCGGAGCCGGCTTCTACCTCAGCGGTCCGACACCGGACTGGCCCCCCGCGCCCGAGGCTGATTCGCTAGGTGAACCCCATCAATCAGCCTGCCTCAAAAATTGATCTCCTCCATCAGAGGACGTGCTCGCTAACAGCGTGCAGGGCACGCGTTATCCGGCGCACCTCCAGGCCCGCGTCGGAAAGTGATCGCGCTCAGCGGTCTCGACGGGACCAACGAGCAGCTCATCAATCGCGGGGTGATGTTACCGCTCGGCGGTCAATCGACGACGACGCGCGATCCGGGAGATTCCTGACCGAGGTTTTTAATGGGGCAGGGACATCGTGCTCTGCGGGCGCTCGGCGGTGGAACGCGCGATTCGGCGTGCTCGCGCGGCATACCGGAGCCACACTTCAATCGAGGCGCATGCAGCCCCGCACCACGGCACGGAAGGGAGCCACGACATGCAGAGGACCGGATGGTCTCTTGCGATCCTGACGTTCATCGGATCTGCGTTGCCGACCGCAGCGCAGGCCGAGACGTGTTCCCTGTATCAGAAATGGAAGAAGGACAACGGAGAAGGTAACTGCTCTGTGTTCCCGGAGTCCTCGTACTTCGAGGTCACCGCCACCGGCGGCAGCGGGACCTTGTTCGCGCGCAAGATCCCCAAGTGCAAGGACGGCACGGACACCGGGTGCGCGAGCATCGAGATCAAGAGTCTGGATGGAACCCGACCGTACTACTTCATCGATCCTCCCAACCTCGGAATGGAGTCGTCGAACAAGTGGGCCCTCGCGTTCGAGGGCGGCGGTTCGTGCGGCGCGCTACGCGGTGACAATGCCGCGACTGCCTGCATGACCGGCACGCAGGACCCAAACGACAATTATGCATTTAATGGATACAACGTCTTCACCGGCGATCCCGACTACAAAGAGATGACGACGAGACACCCCAAGATCGATGTCGTGACGGGGTCGCCGATCTACACCGTACCGAAGCAGAAGGTCGGTAAAGGCATCCTGTCGCCGAGCGCGACGAACGCCTTCTCTTCGTACAACCGTGTCCTCGTCAACAAGAGCAGCTTCGATCGCTTCATGGGCAACACCAAGAACACATCGGCCTATAACGGCGACGACGTCGAGCTCTTCTTTCACGGCAGGCGGATCATCTCGGCGATGCTCAAGGATCTGGATCGGACCAACGGCGTGATCAGCGTCGGTACGAATTGCCCGAGCTGGCTCGAGCCCCAGTGCCAGACAGTCGACGACTTCTCCGCGGCCACCCAGGTCGTCGTCGTCGGGGAGTCGGGTGGCGCTGGCGGCATCATTCACAACATGGAGTTCATCAAGGGCGCGATCTTGAACCGCGCGCCCACCGCGAAGGTCGTCTTCCTCCTGACCTCGCGCATGCTTCCCTGGCTCGAGGCGGAGGTGCACTGGTCGGGCGGGTTTCTCGGGATCTGGGACGATATCTACAATGGTCTGAGCACGATCCAGGGCAACCTCGGCACCCCCAATGCCGTCACGCAGTACAGCAGCTCCGCGTATGAGCCAGGCGGCACGGTGCGCGGTCTGCTCAGCTCGTGGGGAAACCCCGCGTCGGCGACCGACCTGTTTCTGGACGCAGGCTGCAAGGCCGCCCACGGCAGCAACGACTGGAGGTGCTTCGACGAGGGTCACGTCGCGCTCTATCACATGGCCGAAGACGCGTTCTGGTTCGAGTCTCTGTTCGACGGCGTGCACGGGCGGAGCAGCCCGGCGTCGTTCGTCGACATCGTCGACTTCGGCAACGGCGTCGTCGATCTCGAGACGTGGGGCGGCTTCCTGTTCGTTCCACCGGACACGATCGATCCGCCGAGCTCGGTCAACTGGAGCTTCTCGAATGCCCGCGCCAATCGGGTCCTCTACACGAGCGAGTCGATGCTGCAGCAGCACCCCGGCGCAGGCGTACTCGGGTTCTACGAGCCGGCCATCAACTGTCATACGACGATCTATTCGAGCGCGTTCTGGAGCGACAAGCTGATGAAGAACGGCGGGAGCATCACGAGTCTTCAGACCGCGTTCATGGGCTGGCTGACCGCCATCGTCGTCGGCAGCCCGCAGGATCGCGCCTGGATCCAGGACGGGCAATCGCCGGAGGCGCTGTTCTGGTCGAGCGGCATCTACGGTGGTGGATGGACCACCAGCTCCGCCACATGTCCGCAGTGAGCGACGCTGTTCGCCGCGCCGGGCTCCTCATCGACGCAGTGAAGTTTTCAACTTCTCGGAGTGGCCCCGCCGCTACGTGCTCGACGGCTACGCCGGCCAGCGGACGAGCAGCGGCATGATGCCGCCGAGCAAGTACCGGATGGCTCACGCCGAGGCGAACCTCACGCGAGCGGAGCGAGTGGAGCTCGCGCGCGGGCTCGAGGCGACGCTCGGCGGGCCGGACGAGGATCGGGTGCCGTGAGCACCCACGGGCGGTAGGGCGGGCATCCTCCCGCCCGCCGGTTCCCTCGGCGGCCTCCGCGTGGTCTGATCCGAGCGCATGGCCGAGCCGGTCCGGAGGAGCCGCCGCGCGGAGGACCGCGCGAGGCCTGAGAGCGTGTGGCCTGAGAGCACGGAGCGGATTCGGAGGAGCCGCGGCGGGGAGGACCGCGCGTGGCCTGAGAGCACGGGCACCGGCTGGGCGAGCATCGCGCACGCCGCGGGCGCCGCGCTCCTGGGCCTCGTCGAGGCGGCGCGGCTCGGCAGCGTCCCGCTCGGGCTCGTGCTCGTGCCGCTGTTCGCTGTCACGGGGCTCGTCATCGGCGCGGTGCTCGGCGCGGTCGGGCGGCTCGTGCGGGGCTGGCCGGGGTGGGGGGCCGCGCTCGCGGTCGCGGCGCCGTCACTCGCCGTCACGATCCCGATCGCGCAGACGCTGTTCGATGGGCCGTACGCGCGGACCTTGCCGCTCGCGGCGGCGCTGCCGTTTCTGGCGCCGCTCGTCGCGTGGCTCCTCGTCGCCGCGGCGACCTGGATCGGCGGGCGCCTCGCGGCGGGCGAGCCGATGGCGCGTGTGATCGCGATCCTCGGCGTGGCCGGCGCGCTGGGCGCCCTGATCCGCGCCGCGCGCGCGGTGCTCGGCACCGGCTACCAGGACGCGCGCATCGGCGCCGCGCTCGCCGCGCTCGTGCTCGCGGGCGCGTTCATCCGGATCGCGCTCCGCCTGCGGCTCTCGCCGTATATCGCCGCCGCCGTGGCGGCCATCGTGCTCGGCACGGGCGCCGCGTCGATCGTCGGCGGGCTCGCCGGCACGGCCGAGCGGCGCCTGCTCGCCGACCGCGGCGATCAGGGCCGCGACCTCGTGCGGCTGTGGCGCGGGCTGCTCGACGTCGACCGCGACGGCAGCTCGGCCGTGCTCGGCGGCGGTGACTGCGACGACGGCGACGCGGCACGCCACCCGGGCGCGCGCGACACGGCGGGCGACGGGATCGATCAGGACTGCGACGGCGCGGACGCGATCGCCGCGGCACCGCCAGGGCAGGGCGGACGGGGGAGCGGGGCCGCGGCCGGACGGGGGAGCGGGGCCATGGCCGGCGGCGGGGCCGCGGCTGGCGGCGGGGCCGCGGCCGAACCGGGGAGCGGGGCCGCCGAGGCCGACTTCCGCGGCACGCCCGCGTACCGCGCGCTGATCGAGCGCACCCGCGGCATGAACGTGCTCGTCATCGTGATCGACGCGCTCCGCTACGACCTCGTCGCCCCGGGCGCGCCGCACCGCGACGACTTCCCGCGGATCGCGCGGCTCATGGACGAGGCGATGCGCTTCGATCGCGTGATCGCGCCGGCCTCGGCGACCGACGTCTCGGTGTGCACGATCGTGACGGGCCGCCTCGATCCGTTCCAGGAGATCGCGGTCACCCTGCCGGAGGCGATGCGCGCGCTCGGCCGCCGCACCGCGAGCGTCCTGCCGCGCGAGGTCACGCGCCACGTCGGCGAGGTCTTGCTCGAGCGCGGCATCGATCACCCGCTGCACATCCGCACCGACGGGGCGCGCGAGGACGTCGGCGATCGCGTCACGGCGGACGCCACGACGGCGCAGGGCCTCGCCGGCATCGACGCCGCCCGCGCCCAGGGCAGTGCGGGCGCGGGCGCGGGCTCCGGCTCCGGCGCGAGCGCCGGCCCGTGGTACGCGTGGGTCCACTACTTCGATATCCACGAGCACCACCAGATCGACGTGCCCGACGAGCTCTTGCGCGCGGTCGACCCGGGCGACTCCAGAAAGATCCACCGCTACCGCGCGCTCCTCCGCGCGATCGACGGCGCGATCGGGCGCCTCTTCGACGAGCTCGGCGCGCGCGGCGAGGCCGAGCGCACGATCGTCTGGCTCGTCAGCGATCACGGCGAGGCGCTCGAGGGCGATCCGCGGATGCCGGCCACGCACGGCAACGTCGCGTACACGCCGCTCGTGCGCGTCCCGCTCGCGGTCCGGATCCCGGGCACGGCCCCCGGCGTGCGCGCCGATCCGGTGACGCTGGTCGATCTGGCGCCGACGATGCTCGCGCTCGCCGGCGCGCCGGACGCGCCGGGCGCAATGGGCCCGCTCGACGGCACAGACCTCGTGCCGTCGATCCTCGACGGGCCGGCCGCGCTCCGCCCGCCGCCGACGCGCGCGATCGTGATCCACGAGATCGATCAGTGGAGCGTCGTCGAGTGGCCCTACCAGGTGATCGTCCGGCCGGCGGACGACCTGGTCGAGCTCTACGACATCGTGCGCGATCCGCTCAACCTGCAGGATCTGTCGCCGCGCCTGCCGGATCTGGCGCGGCGGCTGCGCGCTCGCTACGGGGAGGCGCCGGAGGTCCGCGTCGACCGGACCGCCCGAGGACGAGCCTGGCGAGAACAGCGAGCGCGACGGCCGCCGCTCCGTGCGCCGCGATGAGCAGGAGCGGCGACGCGTAGGCGGTGTAGCGCGGCACGACGGGCGCGCTCTCCTCGCCGAGCAGCATCGGCCACGCGCCGCACGCGGTGAGCGCCGCGGCGGTCGCCGCCCACGGGATCGCGAGCTGCGCGATCACGACGCGCGCGAGCGTCGTCGCGCGGAGCCCGAGCCACGTCGTGACGGCGGCGATCGGCAGCGCGGCCGCCCAGGTGAGCCACATGTCGCGGCCATCGCGCGCGTACACCATCGGCATCGACAAGGTCGGCTCGCCGCGCACGAAGAGGAGCGCGAGCCCCGCGGCGACGAACCACCACGGCGCGAGCCACCACCGGCGCACGCCCCACGTCGCCAGCGCGATCCCGCCGACGAGCACGAAGATCGCCGCGGCGCCAGCGCCGAGCGCGAGCGCGGGGATGGACTGATCGCGGTGCAGCGGCGCCGCGAGCGCGACGGTGAACGGCCGCCCGCGCGCCTCGCGATCGAGCGTGGCGCCCGTCGAGTCGGCGAGCGCGCGAGAGAGATCGACCACGTGGACGAGCGCGCCGCGCGCGGGCGCGATGCCCGGGCCGGCGACGCACGCCTGGACCTGGCGCACGGTGAGCTCCTCGCCGCCGTGGCCGCCGGTCGGGATGTGGCCGTGATCCGAGACGAGGAACCAGCGCGCGTCGGGGCGCGCCGCGACGAGCCTGCCGACGACCACGTCGGTCTCGCCAGCGACGCGCCGGTACTCGGCGCCGAGGCCGTGGTGGTGGCCGGCGACGTCGACGCGCATCAGGTGGACGTAGACGAGGCGCGCATCGCCGGCGACGGCCTCACGCGCGCGCGCCTCCCACGCGCGGCTCCACGCCTCGGCGTCCTGGTCCTTGACCGCGCTCTTCGGATCGGCAGGCGGCTCGGCGCGCGCAAAGCCCAGGGAGCGCATGATCCAGCCGTAGTGGCCGGGCACGAGCTTGTCGCCCTTCTGGACCATCAGGCCCTCGGTGATCCCGATCGAGCCGGGGACCTGCGCCGGGATGCTGCGCGCGAGCGGCGGCTCGATGGGCCGGTTGTAGCGGTTCATGATGCCGGTCTGCTGCTGCGTCAGCCCGGTCCACAGCGAGACGGCGACCGGCAGCGACACCGTCGGGAAGCCGACGTCGACGCGCAGCGTGGCGCCGCGCGCGCACACCGCCGACCACGCCGGCAGGGGGGCCGCGACCTCCTCGGTGAGCCCGTCGATCAAGATGACGCGCGTGTGCGGCGCGGGCGGCAGCCCGGGCCCGTTGCCGGAGGGGAGCGGCGCAGGAGCGGCGGGCCGCGCGTCCCACCGCGAGACGGCGTACATGAGCTCGCGGCGCACGCCGGGCAGGCGCCACGCCACCGCGGCGAGCACCGCGACGACCACCCCGGCTCCGACCCTCCATTTCCACATGGCGGCTAATCCGAAGGCGCACCTGCGTCGATGGCGGCGTCCGGGAACGGCGGCAGCGGCGGCAGGGAGCCGAGCGGGAGCTGCCACGGCAGCTCCCCGAGCAGCTCGACGGGCAGGAGCCGCAGCAGGAACGGCAGCGCGATGCCGTCGGTGACGAGCGGCATGTGCCCGTACTGCGAGCGGATGTACAGCGAGCGCGCGCGCCGCACCTCGGCGGGCCACGCGTCCCAGCTCGGCGGGAAGCGATCGATCGTCACGGTCTCGGGGAGCTTGCTGGTGATCGACTCGGTGGCGAGCAGCGTATCCCAGCCGACGTCGATCAGGCGCCGCCGCGGCGACGCGCCGAACCAGCTCACGAACAAGCTCTCCTCGCCGTACATCGCGTCGATCAGGACGATCTGATCGATCAGCGGCTCGTCGAGCCACTCCTGGATCGTGCGGAACGCGCCCGAGTGGCCGACGGCGGCGGTGAGCGCGGCGCCGCGCATGACGCCGGTCTGATCCTCGACGAGGCGCAGGATCTCGCCCACGACGGGGTAGTTGACGGGCGTGCGCTGCTGGATCGGCGCCTCGGGGACGATGAACAGCGCGTTGAGCGCCGAGAGCGCGAACTGCTCGGGCAGCTGGTGCGAGGTCCACGCGGTGTCCGCGCTGTCCCAGTAGCCGTGCACGTAGAAGATCGTGGCGCCGGTGTCGGCGCGGTAGCCGGCCGGGATCCAGACGTGGATCGGGCCGCGCGGGCCGTCGATCCGCACGTGACGCCCCGCGGCGACGGCGGCCGCGATCGGGCCGGCGGCCGGCGGCGCGGACGCGGGCTCCGCGGGGGCGGGATCGCCCGCGAGCGCGGCGCCGAGCCAGGCGAGGCCCGCCAGCGCGGTCGCCGCGAGCCCGGCGCCGAGGACGTTGCGGCGGTGCACGGCCTGGAGCGTAGCAAATCGCCCGTCGCAAATCGCCGGGCGCGCCGCGTCAGGCCGGGCGCCGCGTCAGGCTGGGCGGCGCTTCAAGCCTGGCCGCCGGGCAGGACCTTCAGCGTCGAGCGCACGCGGGCGCGCTCCGCCGGGACGATCGCGGCGCGCAGGAGCGCCGAGCCCGGGCAGCTCGCGAGGCCCAGCTCGCACGTGGAGATCGCGGCCTCGTGCAGGCCGAGCGCCTCGAGGAGCATGGCCTTCTCGTAGTAGAGGTCCTCGATCATCCAGTGCTCGTCCGCGGTGATCGCGCAGAGCCCCGCCTCGATCGCGCGCAGCGCCTCGCGGTGGCGGCCCAGATCGCCGAGCACGGCCCCGCGCCAGTACAAGGTCTCGGCGCGGTCCGGCGCGCGCGCGACCGCCATCTCGGCGGCGGCGAGCGCGGCGATGTCATCGCCGGTGGCCGACGCGACCTGGCACTTGAGGAGCCAGCCCTCGACGGAGTCGGGGTGCAGCGTCAACGCCTGGTTGACGGCGGTGTTCGCGTCGGCGAGCAGCGCGTCATCGCCCATGCCGAGGAGCTCGCGCGCCAGCTCCAGCAGGCGGTCGAGCTCGGGCGCGGGCTGCGCGTGCACGAAGAAACGCTAACACGCAGATCTCGAGCGCGCCCGCGCCATGCGCTGACCCGACCTAAAATATGCGCGACGCGAAGCGCGCGCGCGCTGGTGCCCGCGCGCCCCTGCCGCGGTGCTGCACCGGCGCTCGCTGGCTCGCGGCTCGCCGCGGCGAGCCCCAGGCTAGCCCAGGAACGCGGACAGGACGGGCGAGCGGCGGCGGCCGAGCAGCTCCTCGATCATCGTCTGGATCTGCGTGCGGATCTGGTCGGCGAGCCGGTTCACGAGCAGGCGATCCTCGGCGGCCGCGGCGCCGTACGCGCGGCCCAGATCGATCGGCGCGCCGAACTGGACGTACCACTTGCTCGGCAGCGGCAGGAGGCCCGCCGGGCCGAGCCACGGGAACGTCGGCGTCACCGGGATCCACGGGATGCCGATGTTCTTGGCGAACCACGTCACCTTGCCGAGCATCGGCGCGGCCTCCTCGGCGCCGACGACGGCGACGGGGATGATCGGCGCGTTCGTGCGCAGGGCGAGCTTCACGAAGCCGCCGCGGCCGAACCGTTGCAGGCGGTAGCGGTCCCGCCACAGCTTGCCCATGCCCTTCTCGCCCTCGGGGAACACGGCGACGAGCTCGTCCTTCTGGAGCAGGCGCTCGGCGTTCTCGGGATCGGCGCGCACGCCGCCGATGCGGTTCATGACGGGCCCGAGGAACGGCAGGTGGAACACGGTGTCCTCGACGAGCGGCCGGACGTCGCGGCGCGCGGGGTGATCGCGCCGCACCGCGTGCATGACCATCGCGCTGTCGTAGGGCAGGGTGCCGGCGTGGTTCGCGACGAGCAGCGCGCGGCCCTTGTCGGGGATGTTCGCCAGGCCGAGCGCCTCGACGCGGAACCACTTCGAGTACAGGAACTCGAACAGCCACTCCCAGCGCGCCCCGGCGCGCGGATCGCGGCCGAAATCGTCGACGACGTCCGAGCGGCCCCACATCGCGAGCGAGCGCCAGCGCCGCCACAGCCCCTCGAGCGGCAGCCGCCGCCGCAGATCGATCGGGAACGCCGGCGTGCGGTGCTGCTCGACGCGCCGCTCGAGCTCGCGCAGCTCGGCGTTCGCGGCGTCCTCGAGCGTCGGCGGCGCCATCGAGTGCACGCCGCCGAGCTCCTCGGGGACCACGGCCTCCTCGCCGAGGAAGACGTCGTCGCCGTAGAAGCCGAGGTCGCGCTCGGGCCACGGCGACGCGTCGGGGACGCGCGGGTCGGCCTCGCCGTACCAGTCGTCGGCGGCGCCGCCGCGCGGGGCCCTGGCGTCGTGGGGGTCGTGGGGGTCGTCGTCGTCCGTCATGCTTGCGCTCGCGCGACGTCGGTCGCTCCATCCTCCGGCGCCACGCCGAGGAAGTCGAGGACCGTGCGCTTGATCGAGAGCCGCGGCAAAAAGCCGAGCTCGCGCTGGGCCCGTGCGCCGTCGGCGACGCAGAGGTAGAGGAGGAAATCGAGGAAGCTCGGCGGCGAGCCCGAGAGCTGCGTCGCCCAGAGGACCTTCGAGATCTGGCGCGCCACGAACGGCGGCATGGGCACGGGCACGCGGCCGAGCAGCGCGAGCACGGTGCTGTACGGCAAAACGCCCTTGCCGATGATGTTGAACGGCCCGGTCGCCCGCGACTCGACGGCGCGCTGCAGCGCGTGCGCGGCGTCCTGCTCGTGGACGAACTGGAGCAGCGGATCGTGGCCGAGCATCACGGGCGCCACCGGCCGCGTGAAGAACCGCGTGTACATGTTCGAGACCGACGGCCCGAGGATCGGCGCGAACCGCAGGATGCAGACCTCGACGTCCGGGTGCTCCTTGGCGAACCGCTGCACCTGCTTCTCGGCGCGCAGCTTGTCGTTGACGAAGCGCGAGTCGCGGTGGCCGCGCAGCTCGGCGTCCTCGGTGAGGAAGTTCGGGTTCTTGGGGTGCGCGCCGTAGACGAGCGTCGTCGAGACCATGACGAGGCGGCGCGGCTCGATGCCCGCGCAGGCGTTCAGGACGTGCATCGTGCCGACGTCCTCGAGCTCGTGCGCCCACTCGACGGCGTGCGTCGGGTGCGAGAGGAACGCGCCGTGGACGAACGTGTCGACGCCGTTCTGCTGGAGCAGCGTGGCCAGCTCGCCGTCGACGGTCGGCTGGGTCAGATCGACCTTGACGAACTCGACCTTGCCGCCGGGGGTGAGCGCGGGCGGCCGGATGTCGAGGGCGAGCACGCGGCCGTACCGCGGATCCTCCTCGAGCCGGCGCAGGAGCTCGCCGCCCAGGTACGTGCACGCGCCCGTGACGGCGACGACGCGCCCGGTGGCGGAGGTGCTCGGCATGTCGCGCTTATAACGTGGAGGCGCGGCGCGGGCCACCACTCGTCGCAGGAGCGTGCTAGTCGGTGGGGGTGGCTCCCCTGATCGCGGTCTTACCGCCGCACGTGGTCGATCAGATCGCGGCGGGCGAGGTCATCGAGCGGCCGGCGTCGGTGGTCAAGGAGCTCGTCGACAACGCGCTCGACGCGGGCGCGCGCACGATCGCGATCGAGACCACGGCGGGCGGCCGGGGCCTCGTGCGCGTCTCCGACGACGGCTCGGGCATGTCGCCCGCCGACGCGGAGCTCGCGTTCGAGCGTCACGCGACGTCGAAGCTGCGCTCCGCCGACGATCTGTGGGAGCTCGCCAGCATGGGCTTCCGGGGCGAGGCGCTGCCGTCGATCGCGAGCGTGGCCCGGCTCGTCCTGACGACGCGGCGGCAAGACGATCTCGCCGCGACGCGGGTCAGCTTCGAGGGCGGCCGGCGGACGGGCACAGCCGAGGTCGGCGCGCCGGCGGGCACGACCGTCGAGGTGAGCGATCTGCTCTACAACCTGCCGGCCCGCCTCAAGTTCCTCAAGGGGGAGACAACCGAGGCGTCGCACATCACCGATCTGGTGGCCAAGCTCGCCATGGCCCACCCCCAGGTGCACTTCCGCCTCCGCCACAGCGGACGGACGGCGCTGGAGGTCCCGCCCGACCGCGACGGCTTCGCCCGCGCGCGGGCGCTGCTCGGGCCGCGGATCGCGGGGCGGATGATCCCGGTCTCCGGCGAGGAGGCGGGCATCCGGGTGGCGGCGTACCTGGGCGCGCCGGATCTGGCGCAGACCACGGCGCGCGGCGTCCAGCTGTTCGTGGGGCGCCGCCCGGTGCGCGACCGCGGCCTGCTGCACGCGGTGACGATGGGCTACGGCGAGCTGGTCCCGCGCGGCCGCTACCCGGTCGCGGTGGTGTTGCTCGATGTGCCGGCGGGCGCGGTCGATGTCAACGTGCACCCGCAGAAGACGGAGGTCCGCTTCGCCGACGCGGCCGCCGTGGGCGCGGCGGTGCGCCACGTCGTCGCGGCCGGCGTCGGTGCTGCGCCGTGGCGCGCCGAGTCGGGCGCGACGCCGGTGCACATGATCGCGAGCGTCGCGCCGCCCGCGCTGCCGTTCGACGGGCGCGAGGCGACGCCGCTCGCGCAGCGCTACGCGCGCGATCTCAGCGCGCGGGCCGGCCAGGGCTCGCTGGCGTTCCCGCCGCCGCCGCGGCCGGAGGCGCCGCCGCCGCGGCCGGCTGCGCCGCTGTCGCCGGCTGCGGCTGCGGCTGCGGCTGCGGCTGGGGCTGCGGCTGCGGCCGGGGCTGCGGCTGCGGCGGGGCGGCCCGCGGCGCCTGCGGTGAACCCGCGCGCCTGGGTGCAGCAGGTCCGCCAGAGCGTGGCGGCGGCCGAGGCCGGGGCTGGGGCCGGGGCCGGGGCCGGCGAGGCTGGGGCCGCTTCCGCCGGGTCGTCCGAGGCTGCGCGCCGCGAGCTCGAGCGCGTCGACCGCGCGCTCGGCAAGGCCGATGCGGCGCCCGGGGCCTGGCGGCCGGTCGATCGCGAGCGGGGCGACCGCGAGCTGGGTAACCGCGGGCCCGCCCCGCACAGCCCGCTCGATCGCGATTCGCCCGATCGCGCCTGGGGCACGCGTGCGGCCGAGCCGCCGGCCACCGGCTGGGGGCGCGATCCCGGGCCTGCGTTCGACGAGGCGCTCGCGGCAGCCGCGCGCGCGATGGCGGCCCCCGAGGCTGCGATCGCCGCTGGCTACTTCGCGCGGCTGCGCTACCTCGGCCAGCTCGATCTGACGTACCTGGTTTGCGAGGGCGACGGCGAGCTCGTGCTGGTCGATCAGCACGCCGCGCACGAGCGCGTGGAGCTGGCGCGCCTGGTCGCGCGCCACACGGCGCGGGACGTCGCGACGCAGAAGATGCTGTTCCCGACGACGTTCGAGGCGACGCCCGCCCAGCTCGCGCTGGTTGCGCGCGCGGCTGGCGTCTTGTCCGAGGTCGGCTTCGAGGCCGAGCCGTTCGGCAAGGGGACGATCGCCATCAAGGCCGTGCCCGCCGGCCTCCAGCAGGCCGACCCGGCCCAGCTCCTGCGCCGCCTGCTCGACGAGTGGGCCGGCGACGGCGACGCGCCGACCGAGGCCGAGCGCGTCGTGCGCGCGCTCGCGCAGATCGCCTGCCACTCCGTGGTGCGGGCCGGCGACCGGCTCACCTCCGGCGAGGCCGAGTCGCTCCTGCGCTCGCTCGACACCGTCGACCTCCAGGCTCCGACGCCGCACGGCCGCGCGACGCTGCTCCGGCTCTCGATCGGCGAGATCGGCCGCCGCTTCGGCCGCTGACCCTGCGCTCGCCAGTTCCTCTACCGATCCCGTCGACTCGAGACGGATCATTTCGCTGGAGCTCGGTGATCGTCATGGGATGAGCCACGGCCGGTACCCGAGCCGCGGTCCGCGGATCGGCCCCGTGAAGTGGCACCCCCACTCGTAAATGGAGTCGAGCTGCGGGCGTGCTCGCTCCGTGGCCTCCGCGCGCGAGCTTCCGACCGCGAGGACCCGCGCGGTCGTAAACCCCGCGGCATCGTGCGGCAGCCGGTCATGATCGACGAGGACGACGAACTGCTCGGGATAGCGCTCGCAGATCTGCTTCCAGGTCAGCCGCTCTTCGGTGGGCATTCCCATTCACCGATCCCTGGTCGCCTCGCGCGGTCAAGTTTTTGGCATCGCAGCGGTAGATGCTCATCGGCCGAGCTCGTCATCGTGCTCTTCCGCCCGGTCGAGCGACGGCGAGCTCCAGGGCAGTTGGCAGATCTTCGCTGGCAGAGCTTGCTTGGCTGGCCGGGTGCTCTAACCTCAGATCTCCCTCAAGTTTGAGGTGGAGGTTCCCATGCGGCTCGAAGCAACTGTTCCCGAGAATCGCGGCACTGCGGTCGTGCAGCTCGCGGAGGAGCTCGGCCTCACGCGGAGCCAGTTGATCGACGAGGCGCTCACACTGTTCCTCAAGGCTGTGATGGAGGTGAAGCGAGGCCGGCGGCTCGTCACGCTGGATCCGCGTACGTCTCTGCCGGCTTGCGAGCTCGCGACGCCGACGCTGTCGGCGCTCGAATGGGCGCTGCAACCCCAGAAGCTGACGCTGCCCGCCGATGCGATCGCGAAGATGCAGGTGCTGGCAGACGCTGCGCCCAGGCCAGGGGTGCGCCTGCGAGCAGCAGTGAAACGACATCGAAAATGACCGAGCCGGAATCGATTTACTTCGCCACGCAGATCGAGCCTGAGGACGCTGCGTCGGGGTTCACGTGCGGCAAGCATCCGCTCGACGACTACTTCAAGCGCCACGCGGTCCCGAACGATCGGGCCGGGATCAGCCGCGCGTACGTGCTCCGGCGCCGTGAGCATGATCCGCCCGAGCTGCCGACGGTGCTCGGCTTCTACACGCTGAGCATGGCGCTCGCCGAGTCTGCACCGATCGCGAAGGTGCTCGCGGCGAGGCTCCCGAAGTATCCGATGCCCGTTGCCCTGATCGGTCGCCTCGCCATCGATGCGCGTGCGCAGGGTCGGCGCCTCGGGGAGACCTTGCTGCTCGATGCGCTGCGCCGGATCGTCGACGCCGCCGGCATCGTCGGTTGCACGGGCATCATCGTCGACGCCAAGGACGAGGCCGCCGAACGGTTCTACGCGAAATATGACTTCGTCACGGTCAGCGAGGAGCCTTGGCCGCGTCGGATGTTCTTGCCGCTGGCGACCGCGAAGGCCGCGTTCGCCGATCCGTGAGGTAGCCTCCTCGGGCGGGGGCCGGGAATAGTTGCGGCGTAAGTAGTTGATGACGCGTCGCGCCCTCATTGTATATGGTGAGGCGCGGCGAGGAAGCGGGAGTGCCGGGGCGTCAGCGCAGGCGGAACGGGGAGCCGGGCAGCGCGGTGACGTCGACGGCGGCGACCGCGTTGTCGCGCAGGCAGACGAGCTGGCGATCGTCGCGCACGCGGCAGTCGCGCAGCGCCGGATCGTGGGTCACGCGGCGCGCGGCGCCGGAGGGCTCGATGACGACTCCGCTCGTGTCGGCGCCGGCGTAGACGCGGCCGGCATCGGTGACGAGGAGCTGCAGATCGGTGAACGGCTGGATGAAGGCGACGGCGGTCGTGTCGACGGTGAGCTTGCGCGTGGCGAGCTCCATCACGCGCAGGCGCGTGCGCGTGCGCTCGTCGTTGTCAGTGAGCCACGCGACCCAGCCACCGCTGGGCGACAGGGTCAGATCGGTCGGCCAGCCGCGCTCGCCGGAGAAGCCAGGGAGGCAGATCGTCCGCGTGACGCGCAGCTTCGCCGGATCGATGTCGACGAGGCACGTCTGCCGGTGGTGCTCGGAGCGGGCGCGCAGCGTGCCGCCGGGGAGCACGATCGGATCTGCGTGAAAGTAGAGGTGCTCGACGCCGCGGATCTTCGCGGGAGTCCCGCCCGCGAACGGGACCGCGTGCAAGGTCGCCGTGTCCTTGTACGGATCGCTGAGCTTGTAGAGGAGCGTCGTCCCGTCGGGCGCGAGCCACGGATCATCGCCGCTGTCGAACCGCTGCACGGCCGGATCGCCCTCGCGCGCGAGCCGCAGGCCGCGCTCGTCGGCGGTGTACGCGACGTGCTTGCCGTCGGCGCTGGCGGCGAAGTCGCCGCCGTGCACGGCGCCGAACCCGGCGAGCAGCGCGCCGGCCTCGGCGAGCTCCTCGGAGAGCGCGCGGTTGCCGCGAATCGCGGCCTCGAGCTTTCGGTCGTAGTCGGGATCTTCGTCGAGGAACGGCCGCTGCGGCAGCCGCGCGAGCGCGTGCAGCTCGACGCGCGCGACGGTCGCGCCGGCGTCGATGTCGACGACGCGCAGCTCGGGCGCGTGCGCGACGGGCTGCAGGACGGCGAGCAGCGCCCGCTTGCGATCGCGCGACAGCGCGAGGAGCTGCGGCCGATCGCGGACCGCGATCATGTGATCGCGTGCGGCCTTCGCGCCGGCCGGCGAGAGCGGCGCGGGCGGCGCGGGCGGCGTGGGCGGCGCGGGCGGCGCGGGCGGCGCGGGCGGCGCGGGCGGCGCGGGCGGCGCGGGCGGCGGCACCTCGGCAGGCGGCGCCGCCGTCGATGAGCACGCGGCGACAGCGGCGAGGGCGAGCCACGGCGCGCGCATCGACGGTGCGTTCATCTCACGACAACGGGCAGCGCGGGCGATCCATTCCATCCCGCAGCGGGCGCGGCGTCTCCGGCTCGGGTGCGCCGCCGCGGCGAGGTACACTCGCGGCGTGGCGGCTCCGCGCATCGTGGTCGTCGTCGGGCCGACGGGCGCCGGCAAGACCCGGCTGTCGCTCGCGCTCGCGGAGCGCGCGGGCGGCGAGGTGGTCTCGGCCGACTCGCAGCAGGTGTACGTCGGCATGGACATCGGCACGGGCAAGGTCTCGGCCGCGGACCGGGCGCGCGTGCCGCACCACGTGCTCGACGTCGTGCACCCCGACGAAGAGATGACCGCGGCGCGGTTCGTCGAGCTGGCGGATCGCGCGATCGCGGACATCGCCGCGCGCGGCCGCGCCATCATTGTTTGCGGCGGGACGGGGCTGTACGTGCGCGCGCTGCTGCTCGGGCTGTTCGAGGGGCCGCCCGCGTCGCCGGAGATCCGCAAAGAGCTCACGGCGATCGCGCGCGAGCGGGGCACCCGGGTGCTGCACCAGGAGCTCTGCCGCGTCGATCCGGCGGCGGCTGCGAAGATCGATCCGAACGACGAGAAGCGGATGATCCGCGCGCTCGAGGTGTTCCGCGTGACGGGCGAGCCGATGAGCGCGCACCAGGCCCGGCACGATCACAAGGCGATGCCGCTGCGGTACTCGGCGCGGCTCGTCGGGATCGCGCCGGAGCGGGAGGCCCTGTACGGGGCGATCGACGCGCGCGTCGATCAGATGATCGAGGCGGGGCTCGAGGCCGAGGTGGGGCGGCTGCGGGAGCGAGGATTTCTGCCGCCGCTCCGGTCGCAGCAGGCCATCGGCTACGCAGAGCTCCACGACGCGCTCGAGGGCCGCGTGACGCGCGCGCGCGCGATCGAGCTGATCAAAAGAAATTCGAGGCATTACGCCCGGCGGCAGCTGTCGTGGTACCGCGCCGCCAGCGCGCAGCCGGCCGCGATCCAGTGGTCCCCCGATCCGGGCGCCGTTGACCTGGCCGACCTGGAGCGGTACCTAGCAGGCTCCTGAATGTCCACCGAACCCGTGCCGCGCTCGGATCGGATGATCCTCGACTTCGAGAGGCCGATCATCGACCTCGAGCGGAAGATCAGCGAGCTCCGCGGGCTCTCGCGGGGCACGGTCGACTTCACGTCCGAGATCCGGAAGCTCGAGCAGAAGGCGCGCCGCCTCCAGAAGGAGGTGTTCGCCGACCTCTCGGCGCAGCAGAAGGTCCAGCTCGCGCGGCACCCGGCGCGGCCGTACATGTCCGATTACATCGGGCTGCTCATGGACGACTTCGTCGAGCTGCACGGCGATCGCAGCTTCCGCGACGATCCGGCGATCGTCGGCGGGCTCGCGCAGTTCGACGAGTGGGAGGTCCTCGTGCTCGGCCACCAGAAGGGCCGCAACACGAAGGACAACATGCACCGAAACTTCGGGATGGCGCGGCCCGAGGGCTATCGCAAGGCGACGCGCCTCATGCGGCTCGCGTCGCGGTACCGCCGCCCGCTCCTCTGCTTCATCGACACGCCGGGCGCGTACCCGGGCCTGGGCGCCGAGGAGCGCGGCCAGGCCGAGGCGATCGCGAAGGCGCTCCAGGTCATGGCGTCGCTCGAGTGCCCGATGATCTCGATCGTCATCGGCGAGGGCGGCTCCGGCGGCGCGCTCGCGCTGGGCGTCACCGATCGCATCCTCATGCTCGAGTACTCGATCTACTCGGTGATCTCCCCGGAGGGCTGCGCCTCGATCCTGTGGCGCGATCCGGCGAAGATCGGCGAGGCAGCGGCGCAGCTCCGGCTCACCGCGCCGGATCTGCTCTCGCTCGGCATCTGCGACGAGATCATCCCCGAGGCGCCGGGCGGCGCGCACCGCGATCCGCCGGTCACCGCGTCGCGGCTGCGCGCGTCGATCAAGACGCACCTGCGCGAGCTGTGCGAGCTGTCGCCCGAGGAGCTGATCGAGCGCCGCTACCAGAAGTTCCGCAAGATGGGCTCGTTCCTCGAGCCGTCGGCGTAGGCGCCGCGATGCTGTACGAGCTGTTGCTCCTGTCGGTCGTGGTCGCGTGCGGGTACTGGGGCTGGTTCTTCGTGCGCCGCCAGCCGAGCGGGACGCCGATGTTCGGCATCATGCAGCTGGCCGCGGCGGCGCTCGCCGGGCTCGGGCTCCTCGGCCGCCGGAGCGTCGAGTCCGATCTCCTCGGCCTGGCCGGCGCGATCGGCCTGGGCGCCGGCGTCTGCTTGCTCGTCGTGGGCCCGCTCGTCCGGTGGGTGGCGCGGCGGCTCGCCGCGGCGGAGCGGCTCGGCGCGGCGGGGCGCCTGCTCGATCTCGCCGAGATCCTCGCGCCGGGCTCGGGCGTCGCCGAGGAGAAGGCGGTGCTCGGCGCGATGCGCGAGATCCGGGACGGCCGGATCGAGCAGACGGTGGACGCGCTGATGGCGGCCAAGGAGCGCGCCCCGGCCGAGGCGCGGCTCGCGATCGACGAGCGGATCGCGCTCCTCTACCTGGCGGCGTACCGCTGGAAGGAGGCGATCGCGCACGCCGAGACGCACCTGTTCGGCGCGGTCCCGGAGGAGCCGGCGGCGGCGGCGGCGATCGACGCGGGCGCTGGCGACGGCGCGGGCGACGCCGCTGCGCCGGAGGACGACGCCGGGGCGGGGCAGCTGCTCGCGCCGCCGGGCTCGCTGCGCCGCGCGCTCGGCGTGGCGCCGCCGGTCTGGGTCGAGCTGCTCGGCGCGTACGGCCGGATCGGCGACATGGATCGCGCCGCGCGGATGCTGGCGAAGCTCGAGGATGTGTGCGCCGGCCGCGAGGAGGCGGCGATGTGGATCCACCGCGCGCGCGTCATGTTCCTCGCGCTCGCCGGCCGCACCCGCTCGGTGAAGGTGCTCGTCGAGCCGCGGCGCGCGCGGCACATGAGCGCCGCGGCGCGGACGTACTGGGTGGCGGTCGCGCACGAGCACGAGGGCGATCGCGAGGCGGCCACGGCTGCGTACGCGCGGGCGCGGGCGCGGACGCGCGGCCGGCCCCGCGAGCTGATCGATGAGGCGCTGGCTCGCCTCGGGCGCGCGCCGGCGCCGCGCGCGGCTACGGACGCGGCCCCGGACGCCGCCCCGACGGGCGAGGTGGCCGGCGCGGCGCGGCTGTCGCCGGTGGCGAGCGAGGTGGTGGCGCGGGTCGAGGCGGCCCCGCTGCCGGCGCCGGTGCGGATCCAGCGCCCGCGGCGCGCGTGGGCGGCGGTCACGCTGACGGGCTCGCTGCTCGCGGTGGCGGGGCTGATCGCGGTGGCCGTCGGGCCGTCCAGCGACTTCGGCGTGCTGGTGCGGGCGGGCGCGATGGTGCGCTCGCTCGTCGAGAGCGGCGAGTGGTGGCGCCTCGTGTCGTGCGTGTTCGTGCACGTCGGCACGATCCACCTCCTGTTCAACGCGGTCGGCTCGTACTTCCTCGGGCGGATCACCGAGGAGCTGTTCGGGGGCGCGCGCACCGTCGCGCTGTTCGGCGCGTCGGGCATCGCTGGCGCGTGCGCGAGCTACCTCGCGGCGCCGGCCGGCGTGTCGGCGGGCGCGTCGGGCGCGGTGCTCGGGCTCCTCGGCGCCGTGTTCATCGAGCTGACGCTGAACCGCGAGCGTTACCGGGCGGCGTGGAAGCGCGGCCTCTGGGGCGGCATCGTGGTCGTGACGCTGTCGCAGGTCGGCATCGGCTTCTTCTATCCGATCATGGATCAGTGGGCGCACGGCGCCGGCCTCGTCACCGGCGTGGTGCTCGGCGCCGCGCTCTCGCCGCACACGCGGTGGGGCGCGCTCGCGCGCCACGCGGGCCGCGCGCTCGCGCTCGTGTTCACCGCGCTCGCGATCACGGCCGCCGTGCTCGTCGCGCGCACGTCGATCGCCGACAGCTACGGCGACCTCCCGCGCAAGCGCCACGTCGTCAACAAGGTCGCGGTCACCGCGCCGGCGACGTGGATCGCCGCGGGCTGGCTGGCCGATCCGGACGGCCTCGTCGAGCTGCACGCCGCGATCGTCGATCCGAGCGAGAAGATCGAAGGCTGGATCAAGCAGGCGTCCCAGTACCAGCTCGAGCGCGGCGCCAAGCGCATCGTGCCGGCCGAGCACCGGATCCTGGAGCTGCCGGCGGGCTGGGAGGGCGGGGAGCTCACGGCCTGGTTCGAGGATCCGATGGAGGCCGAGCAGCGGTTCGTCATCATCGTCGCGTGGCGGCTGTTCGGCAGCCAGCGCGTCCTCGCGTCGATCGCGCTGCCGGAGTCGATGGCGCGCGCGGCCCCCGGGCTGCTCGCGGACATGCTGGCGTCGATGGGCCCGATCTGACGCGCGCGGGCGGGGCGGGGCGGGCGGCCGGTGCGCGGGCGGCGGCCGTATTCTTGCGCCGTCGGCGGCGGCCGTATTCTTGCGCCGTCGGCGGCGGTGAGTAGCCTCGGGAGCCATGCGCGTGCTCGGGCTCCTGCTCGCCTTGGCGCCGTCGGCGGCCCTCGCGGCGCCGGCGGCCCCCGCGGCGAAGTCGGCGAAGTCGGCGAAGCCGGCGAAGTCGGCCAAGCCCGCGGCGAAGTCGGCCAAGGCGGCGGCGAAGTCGGCGAAGGCGGCGGCGAAGTCGGCGCAGCCCGCGCCGCAGCCCGCAGCGAAGTCCGTGCCCGCGGCGGATCCCACGCCCGCGCCGGCGCGCGCCGCGGCGCCAAAGCCCGCCAAGTCCGAGCCGCTCGGCTCGTGCACCGCCGCGCTCACCGCGCGCAAGGTGGCGTGGAAGCCCGCCGCGCGGCCCGGGATCGCCCACGGCGTCGAGATCACCGGGCCGCTCGGCGGCGTCACGCTGTCATCGCCCAGCGGGCCACTCGTCATCGATTGCTCGCTCGCGATCTCGCTCGACGAGGCCGGCCGCTACCTCCGCAACGTGGGCGTCGACGCGCTGACGTTCTCGTCCGCGTACTCGCGCCGCCTGGTGCGCGGGACGAACCGGCCGTCGAAGCACAGCTACGGCCTGGCGATCGACGTCAGCGCCTTCAGCGGCACCGACCTCGGCACGCTCGCCGTCGAGCGCGACTACGAGCAGGGGCTCGGCGACAGCGTCGACTGCCTGGGGCGCCCGCTCACGCAGGGCGGGGCGACGCTCAAGCTCCTGCAGTGCCAGCTCGCCCGCTCGGGGCTGTTCTACCTGGTCCTGTCGCCCGACTACGACGACGCGCACCACGACCACTTCCACCTCGAGGCGAAGCCGTGGTCCGAGCGCGCCGCCGTGCGCGCGCCGGTCCCCGCTGTCTACTGATCCGATCCAGCCGATCCAGTCGATCCGGCCGCGGCGCGCGCACGTACGGCGCGACCTCGGCGAGCGCGCGGCGGCCGCTCACGCGCAGCGCGACGAACAGCACGACCAGCGACCACAGGAGCCACGTGATCGCCCAGAACCAGACCGCCCACGGCGCGTGGGTGCCGAACGTCGAGGACGCCATGCTGTGCGCGTCGGACGCGCCGGCGAGGGTGCCGCCGACGAGCTGCGTCGGGCGCAGGAGCACGCGGATGTCGAGCAGCGCGTTGACGCAGAGCTGCGCCGCGACGAAGTGCGCCACCGCGACGCGCCAGCGCGCTGGCGCGAGGAGCGCCACCGCCGCGCTCGCCGCCCCGATGCCGGCCGTGGCGAGCGGACCGAACGGATCGCCCTCCGCCGGCTCGATGACGAGCAGCGCCGTCGCGCAGAGGAGCCCGGCGAGCACGAGCAGCGCGATCCGCGCGGCGCGTCCGGTCGGCGTCACCACGAGCAAGAGGGCGCCCCACAGCGAGACCCCCATGTAGCCGGCGGCGGTGATGACCGGCCGGACGAGCGGCCCCTGCAGCTCGCTCGAGAAGGCCAGGCCGCTCGTGTCGCGGTAGAGGACGACGCGATCGACGCCGGTGCCGGTGATCACCATGAGGAGCGCGTGCGACAGCTCGTGGAGCCAGGTCGCCAGCAGCTTGAACGGGTAGAGGAGCACGCCGCCGAACGGCAGGTTCCACAGGAGGAGCGACGCGAGGAGCGCGACCGCCACCGTCCGCAGCTCGATGCGGTCGGCGCGGTTCATGCGTCGCTCCGGGGGCTCGGCGGCGGCGCCTCGGCGGCCGCGGGCTCTCGAGGCACGGCTGGGTCGTCGCGTCCGGCGCTGCGCTCGGCCTCGCGCTCCGCCTCGCGCGGCTCGATCGTCCGCGGCGGCGGCGGCGCGGGGTCGAAGATCCCGTCGAACAGGTCCGTCGTCCGCGTGCGCAGCGCCGACCCCAGGCGCGCGAGCTCCTCCGGGCTCAGCAGCTGGCGCAGCGCGACGCGTGGCCGGCGCGCGAGCGACCAGACGTCGGCGAGGTGGAAGATCGACGGGCCGCTGCAGACGTAGCCGATGAGCGCGCCCGCGACCGCGCCGCAGACGAGCCCGCCCGCCGCGAACGCGAGCCAGCCCGTCGGCGCCTCCGGCAATCGGCCGTGCGGGATCGCGGCGATGAGGACGAGCCCCGCGCCCGCGACGGCGTGGGCCCGCGCGGCGCGCAGGACCGCCCGGCGGCGGCGGCGGCCGAGCTCGTCGGCCGGATCTTCGGAGGCGGGCTCGCCCGGGCCGTCGCCCGGGCCGTCGCCTTGGCCGTCGCGCGGGCCCTCGTCCTGGACGTAGACATGCGCGGCCAGCCGGCCGATGCCGCCGGCCGTGAGCAGGGCGGCCACCCCGGCGAACACGGCGGTCAGCCGGATGATGCGCATCAGCTCGGTGTCGGGGTTGCCGAACCCGAGGTGAGCGAGGGCCCAGACCGTCGCCGCCAGGAGCGGGATCTCAATGGCTGCTCCCGTCAGGAGCCCTTTCCAGAACGCCCAGCGGGGCCTCTGGATCGGGAGAATCCCGCTAGTACGAGCACTTGCGTCGGCCGGCCTCGAAGCTCCCATGGTCCACGAAGTCTGCGAGCCTAGGAAGGCCCCACGACCGATGACCGTAGCATGCTCGTCCTGCAACCCCGCACGGGGGTTCGATTCCCCTGATGTACAATCGTCCGAGGCCCGCCGCATGCCATCCACTTCGAACACAAACCGGGCGTACTCGGCAGCTCACTTCGCCCTCGAGCTCGACAACAACCAGCAGGTTGGGCTGTTCCGCTCGATCGAGGGAGGGAGCATCAAAGCCGACGTCATGACGTACCAGAACGGTGCGAACTACGATCGCTGGCGTCAGCTCGGCAAGCCGAAGTTCGAGGACATCAAGATCCAGACCGGCATGTCGATGTCGCAGCCGTTCTACACCTGGATCGCGAACTTCTTCACGGGCGTGCCCGATCGCAAGAATGGCGCGATCGTGGCTGCCGACTTCAACTACCAGGAGCGCGCGCGCCGGGAGTTCAAGGAGGCGATGATCAAAGAGCTGACGTTCCCCAAGCTCGATGGTCAGGACAAGAACCCCGCCTACATGACCGTGGCGCTCTCCGTCGAGGAGATCGTGTTCCTGCCCGGCAAGGGCACGAAGCTCGCGGACGCGGCCGGCACCGAGAACCAGAAGCTGTGGGCCTCGTGCAACTTCAGCTTCAACCTCGACGGCTTCGAGAGCGCGTGCAAGCGAGTCTCGAAGGTCGACTCGTTCACGATCAAGCAGAACATCCTCGAGTACCACATGGGCGCGCAGCGGGCGCCGGTCAAGACGCCGAGCCAGATCGAGTTCCCGCAGATCACGTTCTACGTGCCCGAGCCCGACGCCGAGCCGTTCCTCAAGCGGTTCAAGGAGCGCGGCGTCGAGGGCGCGCTCCGCGGCAACTCGCAGAACAAGTCGGGCGAGCTCGTCGTGTTCGACGCCGACGTGGCGAAGAACGAGCTGTTCAGCCTGCAGTTCTTCGGCGCGGACATCGCGAACGTCCAGCCGGACAAGGCCGACGCCTCGAGCGAGGAGATCAAGCAGATCAAGATCGACCTCTACACCGAGCGGATGGAGTTCAAGTACCTCGCGAAGTGATCGCGGCCGGCGCTAGTTGCCCAGGCTCTGCGCGCAGAGTGAGCGCCAGCGCTCGATCGCCTCGGACTTCGCCGCGCCGAGCAGCTCCGCGACGGCGTCGAGCTCGTCGGGATCCGTCGCGAATGCCTCGGCCGGCGTGAGCACGAAGGCGAGGACGTCGAGCGCGCTCCGCGGGTTCGGCTGGTACGTGCTGCTGTAGAGCGTCTCGCCCATGGCCGCAGAGCCTCGCCCCTCGGGATCGGCGGGGCAAATTTTTGGCCACGGCGGGGCTTGCGCGAAATTGCGCACATCGGTCGACGCACCGCTCCGAAGCCGCCCGCCCGGCGCGAACCGGCCCGAAAGGCCCGATCTCGGGGGGGCCGTTGATATAGTCCCGTCGCCGTGGACCCCGTGAGCGAAGGGCGCCTCGAGGAGACGACTCGCCTCGGGTCGTACGAGATCCTCCGCAAGCTCGCGCGCGGCGGCATGGCCGAGCTGTTCCTGGCCAAGGGGCCCGACGGCCTCGTCGTCGTCAAGAAGATCCTGCCCAAGTACGCCGACAGCACGCGGTTCACCCAGCTCTTCCTCGACGAGGCCAAGCTCGCCGGCAGCCTCGATCACCCCAACATCGTGCGCGCGTACGACGCCGGCCAGGATCGCGGGACCGCGTTCTTCGCGATGGAGCTCGTCCACGGCCCCGACTCGCGCTCGATCCTGCACCGCGCGTGGACCGTCGGCGAGCGGATGCCGATCGAGCACGCCATCTTCATCGCGGCGCGCGTGGCCGACGCGCTGCACTACGCGCACGAGCAGCGCCGGCCCGACGGCTCGCTGCTCGAGATCGTGCACCGCGACGTGTCGCCGTCGAACGTCGTCGTCTCGTACGACGGCGAGGTGAAGCTGCTCGACTTCGGCGTCGCGAAGGCGGCGACGAGCACCGTCAAGACGCGCACCGGCACGCTCAAGGGCAAGATCTCGTACATGTCGCCCGAGCAGGCGAAGGGCTCCAAGCTCGATCGCCGCAGCGACATCTTCTCGCTCGGGATCGTGCTGTGGGAGATGGTGACGACGCAGCGGCTGTTCCGCGGCGAGAACGACCTCCAGACGCTGCAGCTCATCATCAACGAGCCGCTGCGGCGCCCGTCGGAGCTCCAACCCGCCTGCAGCCCGGAGCTCGAGCGCGTCATCTTGCGCGCGCTGGCGCGGGATCTCTCCGCGCGGTACCAGACGGCGGCCGAGCTCTTGGCCGATCTCGAGCAGGTCGCGCGGACCGAGTCGCTCGCCGTCGGGCCCGGGCCGCTGGCCGGCTACCTCGCGGAGCTGTTCTCGCCCGAGGTGCGCGCGTGGCGCGAGGCGCAGTCCCGGGGCCGCTCGCTGCTCCAGCACCTGACGAGCGGCGGCGAGCTGACGATCCAGCTCACCGAGAGCGACTTCGTCGAGGCGTTCGATCTGGACGCGATGATCGCCGAGGACGAGGAGGACGAGGTCTCGGAGCACACCGAGCTCGCGATGGGGTCGGAGCCCGGCGAGCTCGCCCCGGTGGCAGGGTTCCTCGGCGCGTCCACCGCCGCGGTGGGCCGCCCCATCACGCAGCCTCCGCCGTCCGCCGTGGGCGCGCGGCCCGCGCCGCTCGTGCCCGGGCGGAGCCCCACGCCGCCCGCGGCGCTGCCGGCCGTGCCGGGGCACGCGGCGGCCGGCGCCGCCCTGCACTCGCTGACGCCGGAGATCCCGCCGCCGCTCGGGCCGGGGACGCCGGACGCGCCGCCCGCGGGGCCCGGCGACGATCCGGCCGCGGCGCTGGCGGGGCCGTGGCACATGGCGAGCGGCAGCTCCGGCTCGACGCCGGGCGCCGCGGTGGCGGCCGTCGCGACGCCCGGCTCGGCGCCGGCGCCCGTGCCGGTGCCGGTGCCCGTGTCTGGCGGCGCGCTCGATCCGGAGCTGGCGGATCGGCTGCTCCGCCGCGCGGTGTGGGTCGGCGCGGCGATCCTCGCAGCCATCGTCCTGTTCGCGATCCTGATGGCCGTGATCGCGTAGCCCGGGCGCCCGCCCGGGGCTGGGTTGTGCCCGCGCTGCATGTCACGATGCGCGCATGCCACGCTCGAAGGTCGCGGTCCTGCGCGTCCGCCCCGATCACATCCTCGAGGACATCGATCGCCTGCACGATCTCGCCGACGTCCGGCAGGCGCTCGCGCCCGGCGCGCCGACGATCCTCAAGGACAACATCTCGTGGCACTTCCCGTTCCCCGGCGCGAACACCACGCCGTGGCAGCTCGAGGGCACGGCGCGGAGCCTGCGCGCCCGCGGCTACGACGATCTCGTGTGCGTGCAGAACAAGACCGTCGTCACCGACGCGTTCAAGGGCGAGGACCTGAACGGCTACGTCCCGATCTTCAAGCGCTACGACATCCCCGTCCGCTACAACTTCAAGCCCGAGGACATGACGTGGTCGGTCTACCGGCCGAAGGCGAAGATGCGCGTCCTCGATCAGATCTTCCCCGAGGGCATCGAGGTCCCCGACGCGTTCCACGGCGCGAACGTCGTCCACCTGCCGACGGTGAAGTGCCACATCTACACGACCACGACCGGCGCGATGAAGAACGCGTTCGGCGGCCTGCTCAACACGCGCCGGCACTACACGCACAGCTGGATCCACGAGACGCTCGTCGACCTGCTCGCGATCCAGCGTGAGATCCACGCGGGCCTCTACGCCGTCATGGACGGCACCACTGCCGGTGACGGCCCCGGCCCGCGCACGATGCGGCCCGTGATCAAGGACGTGATGCTCGCGTCCGCCGATCAGGTCGCGATCGATGCCGTGGCCGCGTCGATGATGGGCTTCGATCCGATGACGATCGATTACATCCGCATCGCCGACGAGGCCGGGCTCGGCAACGGCCGCCGCGAGAACATCGAGATCGCCGGCGACGCCGCGCTCGCCGATCAGCGCTGGGGCTTCTCGGTCGGCGACAACGGCGCGTCGATGATCGGCGACGTGATGTGGTTCGGGCCGCTCAAGCGGTTCCAGAACCTGTTCTTCCGCACGCCGCTCGTGAACCTGTTCGTGCTCGGGTCGGAGGCCTACCACGACTACTACCGCTGGCCGCTGCGCGATCGCCGCGTGTTCGAGCAGTGGCGGCAGAGCACGCACTGGGGCCAGCTGTTCGAGCACTACCAGACGCACGGCACGCTCGCGCCCGCGCAGGTCGCGAGCGCCGGCTGAGCGCGCGCGGGGCGGACGGCGCTCAGGGGCCGCGCTTCGGCGGCTTCGCCGGCTGTGCCGCCGGTGCCGCCGGTGCCGCCGGTGCCGCGGCCGGCTTCGCGGTCTCCTTGGCCTTGGCGCCCGCCTTGGCCTTGGCGCTCGCCTTGGCCTTCGCCTTCGCCGGCACCGCCGTGTGCACGCGCACGCGCTCGGGATCGATCGGGTACTTCGTCTTCACGAACTCGGTCGCCATCGCGACGAAGCGCGGGTGCAGGACGCCGCGGCGGGTGCGCGGCCGCACGACGAACGCCTCCGGATCCTCGAGGTTGCCGACCAGATCGAGGACGAGCGGGGCGGCGGTGCCGTCGGCAAGCCGCTCCGGCGCGATGATCGTCAGGAACTGCTGCGCCTTGCCGATCAGGAACGAGTCCGGGCGCGGCCGCGCCTCGGGCAGCTTCGGCGTCCCCCACGGCGCTGCCCCGCGGAGCTTCTTGTGGCACGCCGTCATCTCCGTCAGGAAGCCCGCGCGCTCGCGATCCGTCATCGGGCGCGGGCGGCCGTTGTCCTCGAGCTTCGTGAACAGCCGGCCCACCGTGAGCAGCCGGTTGTCGTGGAAGTAGAGCTTGTCCGCCACGCCCTCGGCCGTGTGACTGAACTCCTGATCGAAGTAGAAGTTGCCGGCGCCGTAGTGCAGGAACGCGCCGTGGTGCACCTCCCACGGGTGCGCCGTGTGCGCCTGGCTACCGAACACGAACGCCGCGCCCGCCTCGGCCAGCCGGCGGAAGTCCCGCACGATCACGCCCGGCGGATCGTGCTCGTAGACCTCCTCGTGCTGGATCGCGACGATCGGGATCAGCCCCTTGCGCCGCATGTCGCCGACCTGCCAGATCATGCGCTCGAGGTCGCACGCCGCCGGCCCCGGCCCCTCGGTGATGATCTGGCCGGTGTAGACCGTGTTGCAGCCGATGAAGCCCAGCCGGTTGCCGTGGTGCTCGACGACCAGCTCGCGCGTGCCCTCGAGCTGGTTTCTGCCGCCGCCGAACCAGACCCAGCCGCGCTGCCGGTACAGATCGAGCGTGTGCTCGAGCCAGCGCCGGCCGTAGTCGGTGAGGTGGCTGCCGGTGAGCTCGATGATCTTCGCGTGGCTGTCCTCGAGGATCTTGATGTAGCTCTCGCGCGAGCAGAACGACATCCGGCTGCCGCGGTTCGGATCGCAGTCCGGCACCAGCGAGACCTCGTTGCTGATGTGCACGAGGTCGTTGGCGCGGAGCCACGGCTCGACGTCGCGCGTCGCGTGCGGGAGGCCCAGGCGATCGATCATCTGCGCCGTCCCGCGCGTCAGCGCCGTCGTGCCCGTCATCGCGAGCGTCGTGACGCGCGCCGGCTCGATGTTGCGGACGCCGCCGGGGCGGGGCGCGCCTGCTGCGCCCGCCGCGCCTGCCGCGCCTGCCGCGCCTGCCGCGCACAATGGAACCGTCAGCGCGGCGTCGGGGCTCCGATCGAGCGGGTGGCGGCCGTCGACGGAGAGCACGAGCCAGTGCGGCACGAGCTCGTGCGCGGGGACGATCGCCCAGCGCGCCGCGTCGACCGCCGGCCGCTCGTCCGGCGCGAGCGCCGCCGGCTTGCCCGGGCCGAGCAGCGGCTCGAGCGCCGCTACCGTCTCCGCCGTCGCCGCGATCGCCTTCGGCTGCTTCCCCTCGCCGCGCCACAGCGCGAGCAGCTCGTCGCGCGTCACGTCCTGCGCCGCCGTGAACAGCGGCGCGATCAGCGCGTAGCGCCACTCGCCGACCCGTCGCGGATCCGCCGGTCCCTCGCAGCGCTGCACCGGCGCCCGCGCGCACGCCGCCTTCGGCAGCGTCGGATCGCAGCTCGGCGCTGGCGGGGCGACCGCTGCCGCGCCCGCGGCCATCGCCGCCGCGGCCTCGCGGGCCGCCACCGCCGAGGGTGCCGCCGGGGGTGGCGCCGGATCCGCGCAGCCCGCGCAGCCTGCCGCGATCGCCGCGATCGCCGCGATCGCCGCAGCAGCAGAGTCACCAGATCGAGCCAGCCTGGGCACGGGGGGCGAAATTGTACCGTCAACCATCGACGATCGCGCGCAGGCGCTCCACCGCCTGCGCGTGGAGCCGGCTCGCCCACGACTTCGAGATGCCCAGCTCCGCGCCCGCCTCGAGCAAATTCTTGCCTTCCCAGTAGTGCTTCTGCACCAGCGCCCGCTCGCGCGCCGGCAGCCGCTCGATCGCCTCGCGCAGCCGCGCCTTCAGCTTGCGCGTGTCGAGCTGCTCGACGATCGGCGGCGCCTCGGCGCCCGGATCGAAGCCCTGCTCGCGCATCCCCTCGAGCGACGTCACGTACATCGTCCGGATCGCGGACATCGCGTCGCGCAGGGCCGTCAGCGCGGCGGCGCCCGACGGCGCCGGGGCGCCCGCCCGGGTCGCGGCCACCTCGCGCTCGGCGCGGTTCTCGAGGTACTCGCTCGCGGCGCGCAGCGCGACCAGCCGGGCCCACGTCCGGCGCGGCAGGTGCGTCGCGCGGCGCAGCCCGTCGACGATCGCGCCGTGCACGCGGTACCACGCGAACGTGGCGAACGACGCGCCGCGGCTCGGATCGTAACGCGACGCTGCCTCCGCGAGCCCCGCGTTGGCCAAGGACACCAGCTCCTCGAAGTCGATGTAGCCGCGGACGCGCGGGAAGACCATGGCGGCCGCGCGCCGCGACAGCGCCAGGTGGCTCTCGACGAGCTTCTGGGCGCGCTCCGCATCCTCCACGGCGGCGGAACGTACCCCAACGCCGCCGTTCCCTGATACCGTCCGCGCGTGGGCCTGTTCACGCGGCTCGGCGACGCGGAGCTCGGCGACATCGCCGCCGCGTTCGGGCTCGGCGCGCTGCGCCGCTGGGACGCGATCGCCGCCGGCACCATCAACTCGAACTTCGCCCTCGAGACCGAGCGCGGCCGCTTCTTCGTCCGCGTCAACGAGGGCAAGGCCGAGGCCGACGTCGCGTGGGAGGCGCGGCTCGTCGAGGCGCTCGCGGCCGGCGGGCTGCCCACGCCCCCGCCGCTCCACGCCGCCGGCGATCAGCCGTACGCCGCCATGCCCGGCGCCGCCGGCAAGTGGGTCAGCGTCTTCCCGTGGCGCGCCGGCCGCCACCTCGCGCCCGCCGAGGTCACCGCCGCGCACGCCGCCGCGCTCGGCGAGGCGCTCGCCGCACTGCACGAGATCGGCGCCGCGCTGCCTCCCGCGTGGCGCCGCGCCAGCATCTACGATCACGATCACCTCGCCGCGCGCTACCGCGGCTTCGCCGCCAGCGCCGATCCCGAGCTCACCCGCGCGATCGCCGTGATCGGCGAGGAGCTCGCGCTCGCCGCCGCCGCCGCGCCCGTGCGGCGCGCCACCGCCGCCGGCATCATCCACGGCGATCTGTTCCGCGACAACGTGCTGTGGGACGGCGATCACCTCACGGCGATCCTCGACTTCGAGCAGGCGTCCGGCGGCAGCTTCGCGTACGACCTCGCCGTCTGCGTGAACGACTGGTGCTGGGACCCCGAGCGCGCCGCGCCCCGCGAGGCGCTCGCCGGCGCGCTCCTCGCCGGCTACCAGCGCCGCCGCCCGCTGCCGGACGCCGACCGCGCGGCGCTGCCCGTCGAGCTGCGCGCCGCGGCCGCCCGCTTCACCATCACCCGCATCACGGATGTCTATTTGGCAAGGGTCGACAACCCCGACAAGGACTTCCGTGCCTTTCTGGCGCGCTGCGAAGCATGGCGTGGGCCTGCGCTTGGCCGGATTATCGCGCTGTTGTAGCGTTTCGCTCCTGGCGCGCGCCGTGCAATGCCGGCATCCAGCGACTCATGACCCGACTCCCCTTCGCAGTGATGATTGTCTTCGCGGTCGTCGGATGTGCCGCCTCGGCCAAGACCTCTTACGTCGCGGGGACCAAGGTCCCGTACTCCTCCGCGAACAAGGCCGTCCTCGATCGCTGCGAGGAGTACCGCCTCGCCGTCGAGCGCGGCGACGCCGACGCGCTCATGCTCATGGCCCACGCGCAGTACTGGGAGGACAGCGGCACGCCCTCCGGCAGCGACGACTACGGCTACGATGGCCTGCGCAACGTGCTGATGACGCGCCTGCTCAAGGCGTCCGACATCCGCTACTCGCTCCGCTACGTGGGCGTGAGCCAGCAGTGCGGCGTCGATCTCAAGCCCGGCTGCCGCGCCGCCGTCGACGTGCTGATCGACGCCAGCTACACCGTCACGAACGCGTACGGCAAGCCCAGCCGGCCCGACAAGCGCGACCAGAACCAGCTCGTCCTCGAGTGGGACGGCCGCCGCTGGCAGTTCCTCTCCGGCATGTAGCGCCGCGCGCGCGCCGCTACGGCAGGCGCCCCGTGTCATCGAACGTGATGCGGGCGAGCCAGTCGCTCGCGAGCGCGCGCTCGCCGCTCGACATCGTCGACAGCGCCGCGATCGCCACGCCCAGCGCGTTCCGATCGCCCGCCCGGTAGGCGGCCACCGCGAGCAGGCGGGCCCCGTTGCGCACGAACGCCGGCCCCGGCAGCTCGCGGCCCAGCGCCAGCTCGAGCGCCGCCGCCGCCGCCGCCCACTCGCCCGCGATCGCGCGCTGCAGGCCCAGGAGGTAGCGCGCAAAGCCCAGCTCCGGCTCCGCCGCGACCGCCGCCGCTGCCTGATCGATCGCGCTCAGCGCCGCCGTCGCCGCCCCCGCCGCCCCGCGCGTCGGCGTCGCCGCCGTCGCCGCCGGGAAGAAGTACCCGCGCAGCGCCTCCGCCGCCGGGCCGCGGTGGGCCAGCGCGAACGCCATCCCATCGATCGTGCGCCGCTCGTTCGGATCGATCGGCAGCGCCACCGCCGCCGCCACCAGCTGCCGCGCTAGCGCCAGGTCCCGCGCGCCCACCGCGCGCGCCAGCCGCTCGTACGCCAGGCCCCGCACCGACGACGTGATCTCGCCGCTCTCCGCGCCCGAGATCGCCGTCCAGATCTGCTCCGCCTCGGCGCGGTGGGCCGGCTCGTCGCTCGCGGACAGGTAGCTGCCCAGCTCGAGCCGGTAGCGCGGCTCCTCCGGCGCGTCCTTGCACACGCGGCGCAAGAGCGCGATCGCCCCCGCCCGATCCCCCTCCGCCAGCGCGCGGACCGCCCGCTCGCGGCGCGCCGCGATCGCGTGCGGGCAGGGGCGGGCGAACACGCTGCCGCTGCGGAACCGCTCCTTCGACGACTCCACCGCCGGCGCCGGCAGCACGATCGTCGCGATCACCGCGCGCCACTCCGCCTCGAGCTGCCCGCGCGACACGCCGTACACCTTCTCGAAGTCGCCGCCCGTGCGGTACAGCTCGCGCAGCCGCGCCGGGCCGTGGCGATCGAGGAGGAAGCGCAGGAACGAGCCCGCCGTCGTGTAGCTCTTCGCCGACGAGACCGTGAAGAACGACAGCCCGAACAGCTCGCGCAGCCGCGGCACCGCCCCCAGCTCTTGCAGCGCGCGCACCGACTCGTGCGGGTTCGGGCGGTCGTAGCCCGCCGGCCAGTCCAGCGCGACCGCCAGCCCCTCGACGAGGCCCGGGCTGATCATCACCGGGACCCCCAGCACCGTGCGCGCCGCGACGCCGAACAGCGGATCGCCGAACTCCGCCGCCACCGCGTGCGCGATCTCGTGGCGCAGCGAGCCGTGCGGGTACGAGCGGTGATCCAGGTAGATCTCGCCGCGCCACGGCTTGGCCATCTCGACGTCGCGCGCGCCCATGAGCCGCGCCTTCTGCTCGCGATCCGCGAAGTAGAACGAGCGGATCTTCCGCGCCGGCCAGACCCCGATCTGCGTCGCCACCTGCGCCAGCCGGAGCTCGTGATCCGCGGCGATCAGCGCGATCTCGGCCTCGATCGCCGTCGTGCGGGCGTAGTGAATCACGAAGTGCGGCGTCTCGAGGCGGCCGCCCAGCGCGTCCTCGATGTCCTCGGCGTCGACCGCGTAGCCCAGCGCGCCGCCGTTCCAGCGCAGCGCCAGCGCGCACGCCGCCGCCGCGATCGCCGCCAGCACCGGCCCCGTCCGGCGCGGCGCCGGCCGGCGCGCCCGCCGCGCGCGCGCCCGGTACGCCGGCACATCGACCAGCGCCGCCGCCAGCCCGCCCAGCGCCACCACCCACAGCGCCTGCTCGAGGCGGGACCACGCGAGCGGCGCGCCCAGCGTCACGTGCTCGTCGTACAGGTTGCCCGGGAAGTAGCCCAGGATCGCGTTGTAGGTGAACACCGCGGGCGCCGCGTAGAACCGCCACAGCGCCGCCGCCGCGACCCCCATCACGACCAGCTGCGCACAGAGCGGCGCCACCACGCGGCGCGGGCCCGCGAGCACGCCCATCAGGTGGCCCGTCGCGCCTGCGAGCGCCGCCGTGGCCAGCGGCAGCGCCGCGTACGAGGCCAGGCCGAAGCTCCAGTCGCAGGTCGGCAGCCACAGCCCGCGCGCCGCGCTGATCACCGCCGGGATCAGCATCACCGCCGCCGCGAGCGCCGCCGCCGCCGCCGCTCCGCCCGCCACCGTGCGGCCTGGCCACGCTGCGCGCGTGACCCCCGGGGCCGGCATCGTCTGCAGCTCGCGGGCGAGCCGCGCGCCCACGTCCACGCCCAGGATCGCCGCGAGGAGCGCCGTCGCCACCGCCAGCTCGAACCCCAGGACGCCGAACAGCGGCAAGAACCCCAGGCCGATCGCGAACGCCGTGGTGATCAGGATCCAGGCCCAGAGGCGGGACACCCGGCGCAGGAGCGGGCCCAGGAGCGGGAAGGTGACCACGCGGAGCCAGCGCGGGTCATCCGCGTGAGGCCGGCGAAACACCAGCATCCTGCGGATCGCCGCCCACACGTTCACGGGGCGATCCTGGTATGGTGAGTCGTGGCCGAGGAGGAATTGCCGCCCGAACCACGCGTCGAGACGCGTCGTCCGATCGAGCTCAAGGTCGAGTACAAGCGGCTCAACACGTTCTTCGCCGACTACATCAAGAACATCTCGCGGGGCGGTACCTTCATCAAGACGAGCCGCCCGCTTCCGGTCGGGACCGAGTTCCTCTTCAAGCTGTTCGTGCCCGGGCGCGAGGCGCCGTTCACCATCCACGGCGAGGTCCATCGCATCATCGATCCGCCCGCGGGGCGGCCTGCCAGCCAGGCGGGGCGGCCGCAGCCATCTCCCATCGTGAGCGAGCCCGAGGAGGAGGCCGGGATGGCGATCCGGTTCACCTATCGCGAGGGCGATCCGCAGCACGAGATCGCGCGCGTCGTGGACGGGATGATGACGGAGAGTCTGGGGCCCAAGCTGTTCGCCCGCCTGCTAGAGCACGCGCACAAGCGCCGAGGTTGACGTGGCATCGACTCGATTCCTTCGCTATCTCGCGCCGAACGTCATCACGCTCGCGTCGATGATCTTCGGCCTCGTGTCGCTCTGGTCGTCGCACCGGGGCAACTACTCGCTCGCCGGCTGGCTGATCATCTACGCCGTCCTGACCGATCGCATGGACGGCATCGTGGCGCGCGCGGTGAAGGGCACGAGCGAGCTCGGCATGCAGCTCGACTCGTTCGCCGACTTCCTCAACTTCGGCGTCGCGCCCGCGTTCCTCGTCTTGACGTTCCTGTCGCAGCGCCCCGATCTGCCGTACCACGAGCACGGCACCGAGTACACGCTGCTGTTCGTCGCGTGCGGTGCGTACATGCTGTGCGCCGTGTTCCGGCTCGCGCGCTACAACGTGCTCTCGGACGACCAGGTCCCGACGAAGATGTTCTTCGGGTTCCCGACCACGCTCTCCGGCGGGATGCTCGTGATGTGGATGCTCCTGTTCATGAAGTACGATCCGACCATCCCGGCGTTCGGTGGCGCGCGTCTCTTCGGTGACAGCTTCGTGACGCCCCTCTGGGTGTGGAAGTACCTCCCGATCGCGCTCGTGGTGATGGGCTACCTGATGGCGTCGCGCCTGCCGATGCTGAAGATCGGCATGACGAAGAACAAGGCCGTGAGCGCGGTCCTGTTCGTGCTCCTCCTCGTCGGCTACATCTGCGGCTTCACGATGCGCTACCCGGAGCTCTGCTTCTGGATGCCCACCACCTGGAGCATCGTGTTCCTCATCTGGGGCCAGGCCTCGGCCGAGTGGCGCGCGATGTACCCGCCGCCGCTCTTCCCGAAGCGGCCCGCCGAGACGGAGCAGCCGCGCCTCCGCCCGCAGGGCGACATCCAGGCCCTCGGCCCGGCCGGCTCGGCCGATTCTGCCAACTCGGCCAGCTCCGCCGCTTCTGCCGGCTCCTCCGGCTCCTCCGGCTCCTCCGGCTCCTCCGGCTCTGCCGGCTCCGCCAAGTCCGAGTAACGCCAGCTGGCCAAGCGCCAGCCGGCCAAGAACCAGCCGTCTGCCTTGACGACCGCCGGCCCTCGCGCTAATCGGTAGATCCCACGGGGGTTTAGCTCAGCGGGAGAGCATCGGCTTTGCAAGCCGAGGGCCAGGGGTTCAATCCCCCTAACCTCCACGTACTTAGCCGAATGAGGGTGGCGTTAGTCAACGCTTAGTCAACGAGGACTGGGGCGCTGTGAGATCAACCCATTGTTGGGCTCGAATCCGCGTAGACCGGTCAGCGATCTCGCCGAGTTCAGGAATCGCGCTCGGCTCTGCTGGCGACTCTGTCTTTTCGGCGAAGGCAGGTTCATAGCGCGGGCGCGCTCGGAACGTTCATCTCCTTGATTTAGTTGCATGTTCTCGGAAAATGGACGCCGAACGTCACCTTATGAGGTAAGTCTTTCACCTACCAAGGAAAATTGTCAACAGTTTGAGTGCGACGATTTTCCTGCCTCAATCGCTGCTCCATCCTCCAAGATGGGTGCCCCCATATTTAGCGGGTTTCTAGAGGCAGAGCCCTTCATATAGCGGCCTAAGTTGCCAGGTCTCGTGACCGTGGTAACTCTGACAGGGACTTCGGCCCATCCAGTGGTAGAGGATCAGATCACTCGGACCGGCCGTGCCTCGGCGGCGGCGGCTCGACGACGAACCGGAGCTGTCGGCCATCGCGGCGCAGCCCCCGGCGGTTGATCCGGTCACAGGCGTCGCGGAGGGCAGCGGTGATGAGCGGGTCGCGAACATTCTCGTAGAGGACGACAACCTCGCGGTCGCGATGGATCTCCTTGCGGCCCGGAACAGTGAGCAC
>Ga0247790_10000158_pt1 | contig 35468 bp, 31 predicted proteins | sample UWRJS171409R4_FD_179913 | JGI IMG/M metagenome (GOLD analysis project Ga0247790, IMG submission 179913) | Soil microbial communities from Arlington Agricultural Research Station in Wisconsin, United States - UWRJ-S171-409R-4 | ecosystem: Environmental > Terrestrial > Soil > Agricultural land...
GTGATCGAGGCGGTTCTTGTTGCGCACGGTCGCGCTGACGGCGAAGCCGCGCGGCACGAGGTAGTTGCGGCCATAGCCGGGGCGGACCGAGACGAGCTCGCCGGCCTTGCCCAGGTTGGCGACGTCCTGCGTCAGGATGACTTGCATCGGCATGGCTAGTCTCCGGTCACCGAGAAGGGCAGGAGCGCGAGCATGCGCGCGCGCCGGACCGCCGTCGAGATGACGCGCTGCTGGCGCGCGCTCGCGCCGCTGATGCGGCGCGGGATCATCTTGCCGCGATCGGTCACGAACGAGCGCAGGATCTGCGGGTTCTTGTAGTCGATCTTGGCGACGATCTCGTCGGACAGGAGCTTGCGCCGGATCGCGCCGCGCGAGCCCTTGCCGCCGCGCCGATCGTCTCCGTCGCGGTCCAGGCCATCATCGGATGCATCCATACGGGTCGTCATGGCTTACTCCTTGGTCTCCTCGGGCGTGGACGGCACGTCCTCGAAGCCCGCGGCGGTGAACTCGTCCTCGTCGTCGTCGCTGCTGGTCGCGGCCTCGTCGGTGCCGCGCGACAGGAACAGATCCTCCTCGTCGGCCGCCGTCTGCGCGGCCTTGTCGTACGAGGCCTCGTCGATCTCGGTCGGGCGCGCGCCCACGTCGATGTTCTGGTCGACCTTGACCGTCAGGTAGCGGATCACCGAGTCGAGCATGCGGAGGTTACGCTCGGTCTCCTCGACGACGCCCGGCTGCGCCAGGTAGAGCCAGTAGAGGTAGATGCCCTTGCGCTCCTTGGCGACCTCGTACGCGAGGCGGCGCTTGCCCCAGTTGTCGACCTTGATGACCTTGCCGCCCATGCCCTCGATCACGCCGCGGATGCGGGCGTTGACCTCGGCCACGCCCTCGTTCGGCGTGTTCGGGCGGAGGATGTAGATGGTCTCGTATTCGCGAGACGTGTTCGGCGTGTCCCGCAGGCTCTGCAGTCTTGCCATGTGGTTCCTCTTGGGTGTGAAGCCCGCCGTGGCAGGGCGAGCGAGGGGAGCCGGCTTATATCACGCCGGCGCCAGGGTGGGACGGTTGTTGTGCTGATTCATGGCGGTCGTGATGCCGGCGGCCAGGACGGCGAGGACGTCCTCGCAGCCGGCCGCGACCATGGCCTCCACCGTCGGGGCGGTGGCCGCGGGAAAGTCGGAGAGGACCCAGCCCGCCGTGTCGCCGCCGGCCTTGCCGGGCGGGACGTTCGGATCGCGGCCGATGCCCATCCGCACCCGCGCGAACTTGTTGCCGAGCTGCTCGATGATCGAGCGCAGGCCGTTGTGGCCGCCGTGGCCGCCGCCGCTCTTGAGCCGCACCACGCCGAACGGCAGGTCCAGCTCGTCGTGGACGACCAGGATCTTCTCGGGCTCGATCTTGTGGAACTGCGCCAGCCGCTGCACGGCGAAGCCCGACAGGTTCATGAACTCCATCGGCTTCAGGAGCACCGCCTGCTCGCGGCCCTTCGGCGTCTGGACGAGGCCTGATGTCGTGTCGCCGCCGAGCTTGCGCGACCACCCGGGCAGGCCGTGGCGGCGCGCGAGCTCGTCGACGACGCGGAAGCCGATGTTGTGCCGGTTGCGCTCGTACTTGCTGCCCGGGTTGCCGAGCCCCGCGACGAGCCAGCGCGACACGGCAGGCTACTTCTTGGCCGCCGGCTTCGCGGCCGGGGCCGCCTTGGCCGCCGGGGCTCCGCCCTTGGCCGCGGGGGCCGCCGCCTTGGCATCCTTGGCCGGCGCGGCGGCCGGCGCCGCCGCAGCAGCGCCCTCGGCCGGGGCCGCGCCCTCGGCGGCGGGGGCCTTCTCCTCCTCCGGCGCCGCGAGCGTGACGACGGCGAGGTCGCGGCCGGTGACCGCGGTGACGCCGGTCGGCAGCTGGATCGCGGCGACGTGGGTGACGTCGCCGATGTCGAGCTCCGTGACGTCGACCGTGAGCTTGACCGGGATGTCCGCCGGCTTGGCGCGCAGCTGGAGCTGGCGGAGCAGGATGCGGAGCTGGCCGCCGTTGATCGTGCCCTTCGGCTTGCCGATGAACTCGAGCGGGACCTCCGCGAGCACTTCCTTGTTCGGATCGACCGCGATCAGATCGACGTGGATGATGTCGCGGCGGATCGGATCGAGCTGGTAGTCCTTGACGAGCGCGCTCAGCGAGCGCGGCTCGGCGCCGCCCTCGATCGTCAGCGCGATGACGGTGTTCTGCTTGCGCACCGGATCGAGCGACGCGCGCAGCGCCTTGACCTCGACGGTGATCGGCAGCGGCTCGATGCGGCCGTCCGTCGAGGCGCCGTAGCAGACGCCGGGGACCTTGCCCTCCGCACGCAGCCGCCGCGCAGCGCCCTTGTTCCCAGTACTCCGAACCGTGACGGTGAGCTTTCCGACTTCCATGACTTTCTCTTCTTTCTCTCCGGCTGGCTCCGTGAAGGGCGCCGGTCACACGAACAGCGAGCTGATCGAATCGCCGTGATGGATACGCTTGATGGCCTCGCCGAGCAAACGCCCGACGCTCTTGACGCGGACCTTCGCACAGGCGACCGCCGCATCGATGGGAGGGATGGTGTTGGTGACGACCACGTGCTGCAGCGGCGAGTCCGTGATCCGCTGCACGGCCTTGCCGGAGAACACCGCGTGGCTGGCGCACGCCGAGACGCTGGCCGCGCCCGCGTTGATGATGGCCTGGGCGGCGTTGGTCAGGGTCCCGGCCGTGTCGATGATGTCGTCGACGATCACGGCCTTCTTGCCGCGGACGTCGCCGACGATGTTCATGATCTCGGAGACGTTCGGGGCCGGGCGCCGCTTGTCGATGATCGCGAGCCCGGCGCCGATGCGCTTGGAGTACGCGCGGGCGCGCTCGACGCCGCCGGCGTCTGGCGACACCACGACCGTCTGCTCGCCGGAGAAGCCGAGCGCGCGCAGTTCGTCGATCAGGACGGGCATCGCGTAGAGGTGGTCGAACGGGATGTCGAAGAAGCCCTGGATCTGGGCGGCGTGCAGGTCCATCGCGAGCGCGCGGTCGGCCCCGGCGGCCGTGATGAGGTTCGCGACGAGCTTCGCGGTGATCGGCGTCCTGGGCTTGGCCTTGCGATCCTGCCGCGCGTAGCCGAAGTACGGGATGATCGCGACGATGCTGCCGGCGGACGCGCGCTTGAGCGCGTCGATCATGATGAGCAGCTCCATCAGCGACTGGTTCGGCGGCGAGCACGTCGGCTGCACGACGAAGCAGTTCACGCCGCGCACGTTCTCTCCCACCTCGATGTAGATCTCGCCATCGGAGAAGTGCGTCACATCGGCGCGGCCGAGCGGAATCTCGACGAACTTGCAGATCTCGTCGGCCAGCGCGCGATTGGAATTGCCCGTGAAGATCGAAAGCGACTTCAGCACGGCGGTCTCCGGTGGAGGAACGCGCGATCTACCAGCCGACCGCTGCTGGAGTCAAGGGCTCGCCGCTGGTTCACGATGCCTAACGCTTTGATTTGGCCTGGATTTCGCGGGCGCGCGTGACGAGCCGCTCGACCGCGGGCGGCGGCAGCGCGGTCGCCTCGTCGGCGATCAGGTTCGCGATGCCATCGGTGATCCCGAAGCGCAGCCGGCAGGCGGGGCAGAGCAGGAACGCGTCGGCCTCGCCCTCGCCCTCGCCCTCGCCCTCGCCCTCGTCGGCCTCGCCGCGTGGGAAGTAGAGGATCGGCTGCTTGCACCGCGGGCAGGCGAGGCTCTCGATGAAGTGCGCGGGGAGGGGCACGCGCCCGGTCGTAGCACGGGCGGGCCCCGAACCCGAAGAACCCCGAAAATGAAACGAGGCCCTGCGGAGGGCCTCGTCTCGCTAGCTTGGCGTCACCCTGGGATCGTCACGGAGTCTTCGCGGGCGCGGGCGTCGGCGCGGCCGGGGCCGGCGTCGGCGTCGGCGTCGGCGTCGGCGTCGGCGTCATCGCGCCATCCGCCGGCGGGGTGGCCGGGGTCGGCGCGGCGCCGCCCTGCTGGAGCGAGCTGATGAGCGTGAACTCGACGCGGCGGTTCTTCGCGCGCGCGTTGTTGAGCTGCACGCCCTTGAGGCCCGTCGGGTCCTCCTTCGGCACCGTCTCGCCGTAGCCGACCGCCGTCAGGCGCGGCTCCTCGATGCCCTTCTGGACGAAGTACGCCTTCACCGAGTCGGCGCGGGCCTGCGAGAGCGCCTTGTTGTCGGCGAACTTGCCGCCCTTCTTGATCGGCTGATCGTCGGTGTGGCCGCCGATCTCGAGCCGCAGCTCCGGGTACTCCTTGAGCACCGCGACCGCCGCGTCGAGCGTCTTGTTCGACGTGGCGAGCAGGGTCGACGAGTTCACCTGGAAGTTGATGCCGGCGATCGTGCCGGTGAACTTCTTCAGCTTGGCCGGGATCTCGTCGGGGCAGCCGTTCTCGTCCTCGAAGCCGTTCTTGGTCTCCGGCTCCATCGGACACTTGTCCGACGCGTCCGCGATGCCGTCGCCGTCATTGTCGTTGTCGGGGCAGCCGTTGTCGTCCTCGAAGCCGTCCTTGTCCTCCGGCTCCATCGGACACTTGTCTTGCGCGTCGGCGAGGCCGTCGCCGTCGTTGTCGTTGTCGGGGCAGCCGTTGTCGTCCTCGAAGCCGTCCTTGTCCTCCGGCTCCATCGGGCACTTGTCCTGTGCGTCCGCGATGCCGTCGGCGTCGTTGTCGTCTTCGGGGCAGCCGTCGTCGTCCTGGAACTTGTCCTTGTCCTCGGGCTGCTGCGGGCACTTGTCGGCGTCGCCCAGGATGCCGTCCTTGTCCGGATCGGGGTCGGGCGGCGGCGGCTCGACCACGACCGGCTTCTTGCGGCCGAGCTCCTTGTAGATCGAGAGCAGGAGCTCGAAGTCCTGCGTGAAGCCGTCGTTCGTGCTGCTCGGCGGGAACAGGAGGCGAGCGTCGAGGCGCAGGCCCCAGCCGTTGTCGACGCGGTACTTCGCGCCGACGCCGAGGTGCAGCATCGCGTCGGTGTCGGTCGTGATCGCGTTGATGCCGCTGTCCTCACCTTTGGAGTCGACGACCGCGATCGCACCGCCGCCGAGGAGCACGAACGGGATCAGCTTGTTCTCCCGCTTGTTCGCGCGGAACTGCGCGACCACGTGGGCGCGGTACGCGATGTTCCAGATCTCGTAGACCTGCTGGCGTGCCTCGCTCGGGATCACACCGAACTCTGCCTCGACGCCCAGCAGGTCGCTGAAGAACACGCCGAGCCGCAGGCCGAAGAGCGCTGAGTTGCGCTCCGACGGAGCCATATCGACGTCGGGGACGCCGAGCTCGTTGTCATCGGCGAACACATGGATGCCGGCGGTCCCGCCGATCTCCACGCCCGCGTAGGCCGGGGACGCCGCGGCGCCCGCCAGCGCGGCTACAAGGGTTGGGCGAAGCAAACGATTCATGGGGGTGACGATCCTTTGTTTTGTGTCCGCACGTGAGCCCGCTCAGGGACTCCCACCTAGCGGGTAATGAACTGTTGCCGTTGTTAACTGCTACGGAAAACGATTTCCAGGGCTTGCGCCAAGTTCTGACACGAGCGGATATTTCGTACCATTGACGCCTTCTCGACGCTGGATCCGGAACCTGCCAGAATTCCAGCGAAATCCGGGTAGCGGGCGGCCAGGGCGGCACCGCGACTTCTGTGTCGCGGCGCGGGCACCTCCGCCGCGACGCGCGGCGATCCCCGGTCGCGCGCCGAACAGATCGGTCGGACCGGGGGGTACGCGCCGAACCGATCGCGCGCCGAATCGATCGCGCGCCGAATCGATCGCGCGCGGCTACGTCCGTCGCGCGGCGTGGCGCTCCGCCATCGCGCTCACCGCGTCGATCCACGCCGGCGTCGCGTTGAGCGACGGCACGAGCACGAGCTCCTCGCCGCCGGCCGCGCGCCACTGCTCGCGCGCGCGGATCCCGATCTCCTCGACCGTCTCGAGGCAGTCGGCGACGAACGCCGGGCACAGCACCGCGAGCCGCCGCTTGCCCTCCTTCGCGAGCCGATCGATCTCGACATCGGTGAACGGCTCGATCCACGGCGTGCGCCCGAGCCGCGACTGGAAGCAGACCGTGTAGCGATCGGGCGTGAGGCCGAGCCGGCTCGCGAGCGCGCGCGTGGTCGCGAAGCACTGGGCCCGGTAGCAGTGCGGGTTGGTCAGCGTGTCGCAGCAGGTCGTGGTCTTGAAGCAGTGGCTGCCCGAGGTGTCGGTCTTCACGATCTGGCGGACCGGTAGCCCGTGATACGAGAACAGCACGTGGTCGGGCCGCGCCTCCGCGAGCACCGGTGCCGCGACTTGCTCGAACGCGGTCAGGAAGCCGGGGTCGTCGTAGAACGGTGGAATGAAGTCGAGCGGCGGGACGTTCCAGCGTGCCCCCGCCAGCTCCATCACCCGGACGATGGCGGTGCCGGTCGATGACGACGCGTACTGCGGGAACAGCGGGAGCACGACCACGCGCGAGACGCCTGCGCGCTCGAGCGCGGCCAGCCCGCTCTCCACCGAAGGGTTGCCGTAGCGCATCGCGAGCTCGACCCGCCAGTCGTCACCGAGCTTCTTCGCTACCCCGGCTGCGAGGTCCTGCGAGTGATAGAGCAGCGGCGACCCACGCTCGGGGTGCCAGACCGTGCGGTAGGCGTGCGCGCTCTGTTTGGGCCGTCGCGGAAGAACCACGAGGTGTAGCAGCGCCGCACGCCCGACGGCGTTGATATCAAGCACCCGGGGGTCACCGAGAAACTCGCGGAGGTACCGCCGGACCGCGGGGGGCGTCGGCTCATCGGGGGTACCGAGGTTCATGAGGAGGAGGCCGTTGGGCATGCGTTGGGTACCGGTCCTGGAGAACCCAGCCTGGAAAGTCAAGGATGCGGCCGGCGGGGCCCCATCTTTTTGGGAAGCGCTCGAAATGGGCCGAAAACGAATCCCGTTTCGTGGGTGGCCTGACGAAAAGGTCCGGAGTCGGCAGATCCGGAGAAATTTAATAAAAATCAATTAGTTATTGGATGTCTGGGGCTTCCTGTTTGACCTCTTGGCCGGCGGCGGCATTATGCCCAGACATGGCTGGGTACCCGGGAACGCCACTGCCCAAGAAGCTGGGGATCAAGGCCGGCCACAAGGTCTGCCTGCTCGATGCTCCGGGCGGTCTCGAACGCCATCTCCGGCAAGGTCAAGACGACGTGCGGATCACCCACGACCTCCGGCTCCCACCGGTGGACGTGGTCGTACTGTTCGTGGAGCGCCTGGCGGACCTCGAGCGCCGGTTTGCCGACATCACCAACCGCCTACATCCCGAGGGCGGCTTCTGGGTCGCCTTCCGGACCCACCGCGGGGACATCACCGATGACGTGGTGCGGCGAATCGCGCTCGCCGCCGGCATGGTCGACAACAAGGTCTGCGAGATCGACGCGAGCTGGTCGGGGATGCGGCTCGTCCTCCGGCAGGAGATCCGCGACGCCATCGCCTACCGCGCCATCCCGCCGCCGCCCTCCGTCTCGCGCCGCGTCCGCCGCCCCACCGCGCCCGCGCTCCGCGCGCAGCGCTCGAGCGGCGCCGGCTCCTCGCTGCGCCGCGCCCGCGCGCGCTCGACGAAGTAGCGCGACCGCGGTCACACCCAGCCGCAGCCTTGCCCGGTAGGTCTCGCGGAAGTCACGTCGGCGTCAGGCGTTCTCGCGCGCGCTGAGCTATCGTGGCCGCCATGCACCGCTCGATCTGGCGGACCTGGCTCCCGGTGATCGCGCTCGCCGCGTGCGGCACCGAGACCGACCAGCGGCCGCGCTCGGTCCAGTACATCACCGAGGCCATCCTCGCCCCCAACTGCGGCAACGCACAGTGCCACTCCTCCTTCCGGAACGCCTTCGGCTACGCGTTCGACACCGTCGAGAAGTCACGGCAGAGCCTCATGGGTAGCCTGATCGGCGGCATCACCCTGAACACCCGGGACGAGCCGCAGGGAGATGGCGAGACGTCGTTCCTGTACTCCGTGCTCACTCGCTCGGTGAGACGCATGCCGTACGACCAGCCGCTGGCCGATGCGGATATCGATCTGATCGTGCGCTGGATCGATTTCGGAGCTCCAGGCGCGCAGTGCAACCGGGAGGCGGACGGCCCGATGGTCTGCGTGGGCCGGAAGGTGGTCGAGTGCAAGGCGTCGTTCGACTACGGCGCGGTGATCGAGGACTGCGCGGTCACGGGCAAGAACTGTTCGATGGGGGCGTGCCGATGAGGGGGCTGATGACGGGGCTGATGAGGGGGCTGATGACGGGGCTGATGACGGGCCTGATGCACGGCGCGCTGCGGATGGCGCGGAGCCCCGCGTGGCTCGCCGTGCTCGTGTTCGCGGCGGTGGCCGCGCTCGCCGGGGCGGCCGAGGCGTACCCGCAGTTCCAGCTGAGCCGGGACAGGACCTGCACCGGCTGCCACATCTCGCCGGCGGGCGGGAACCTCCTGAACGAGAACGGCGAGAGCACCTCGGAGACGATCGCGATGATCGACCATCCGGGCGCTTTCTTGTACGGCGCGCTCCCGCTGCCGAGCTGGCTCACCCTGGGCGGCGACCTCCGCGGCTCGACGGGCTACATCCAGACCCCGGAGAAGGTGCTCGCGACCTTCCCGATGCAGATCGAAGCGTACGCGAACGTCAGGCTGCCGGTCGGCTTCTCGATCCAGGTGCACGGCGGGACCCGGCCGCCGACGATGGAGAACGCGGCGACGCCGGGCAAGAACTTCCTGTGGTCTCGCGAGCACTACCTCATGTGGCGGACGAGCCCGGGCACGCCCACCGGCCTGTTCGTGCGCGCCGGGCGCTTCATGCCCGTGTTCGGCCTCCGGTACGCCGAGCACCCGATGTACACGCGGCGCTTCGGCGGCACGCCGCTGTGGGGCGAGACCTACGGGGGCGCGGTGGAGCTCGTCATGGAGTCGATCGAGGTCCACGCGACCGGGTTCATCGAGGATCCGCTGATCGAGCCCGTGCGCCACGCCAAGGGCGGCGCGCTCTACGCCGAGCTGCGCGTGACCGACAGCTTCTCGATCGGCGGCGGCGGCATGCTCGAGATCGGCGAGGACGATCAGAAGAGGCGCGGCACGGTCACCGTGAAGAAGTACCTGTCCGGCCCGGACCTCCTGTTCCAGGCCGAGGTCCAGGTCATGAACCAGCGGATCGATCCGATCGGCGCGCCGGTGCAGCTCATCGGTAACCTCGTCATGTCGCGCAACCTGAGCGGCGGCTTCTTGCTCGACGTGGGCATCGGCCACTTCGACACGAACATCCGGATCCGGGACCTCGATCGCGACGCCCTCGACGTGAACCTGCACTGGTTCACCACGTCGCATATCGAGCTGATCTTCAACGGTCGGTTCGAGATGCTCGCGTTCGGCAAGGGCGGCGACTCGCACGCGTACGCCCTCCTGCAGGCGCACTACCGGCTGTAGCCGGGGCCGCTCGTACGAAGATCGCGGCCGCCGACCGCGGGGCGTGCAGAACGGCACGACCCGCGAGATTCGGGGTTGACCCGAGGTGCGACGTCGAGTGACATCGGCCCCCTGAAGAACTGAGCTTCGGGGGTCTACCGATGAAGAGCCACAGAGTCGACTGGCTGCTCGTGATCGCCTCGATCGTGTTCGCCGTCTCGTGCAGCGGCGGCGGGTGCGGCGGCTGCGCGGCGTTCGAGCCCATCCCCGGCGGCTTCCCCGCCGCCGAGCGCAACCCCAACGCCGTCCAGGTCCGCGTCTCGCAGACCGGCATCGCGGCGATCACCGCCGATCCGGCGAAGATCATCACCGCGCTCGCGGGCGGCACGAACGGCGTCCTTGCGTTCGACGCGCCCGTCAACTGCAGCGGCAGCACGCCGACGTGCTGCCCCGGCGGCAACCCGGTGAGCCCGTGCGGGCCGATCAACATCGACTTCAACCAGGTCGCGGGCGATCTGCCGCGCCTCGAGGTGAAGCCGGCGCAGGGCGCGAGCCGGGTCGACGTCACCGTGCGCGCGCGCGTGAAGACGGCGATGGACATCCCGGTGAAGGTGCCGATCGCCGGCGACTGCGGCCTCAAGATCGACACCACGGCCGGCACGGTCAAGGACATCAAGATCGACGCGCCGATCAACTTCCAGCAGGACGGGACCGCGGGCACGACGCGCGTCGCCGTCGGCACGGTGGCGATCTCGCAGCTCGTCACCGAGGACGTGCGGCTGACCGGCGGTTTCGGGTGCCAGGTCGCGAACCTCGCCCTGAGCTTCGTCATCGACCTGCTCACCGATGAGCTGACGGGCGTCATTCAGGACACGATCCAGGAGCAGACGTGCAAGGGCTGCCCGTCGGGCGATGTCGGCGAGTGCGGCACGTTCGCGACGGCCTGCACGAACAAGGTCTGCATGCAGGGCGCGCAGTGCATGCAGGAGCTCGGGCTCGCCGGCCGCGCGCGCGGCACGAACCTATTCAGCAGCTTCTCGCCCGGCACCACCGGCGCGATCGACCTCTACGAGGTCGCCGGCGGCTACGCCACGACGAACACGAACGGCATCGCGCTCGGCCTGCTCGGCGGCATGCTGCCGGGCGGCGCGCCGCGCGATCGCTGCGGCCCGCCCGCGGCGGCGCCGGCGCGGCCTGCGATCCCGCAGTCGACGTTCTTCCAGGGCAACACGCGGCCCGACACGAACCAGCCGTTCGGCGTTGGCATCGGCATCCACAAGTCGCAGCTCGAGCAGTTCGCGTACGCCGGCTACGAGGGCGGCCTCTTGTGCCTCACGGTGGGCACGGACACGGTCCAGCAGCTGTCGACCGAGACCCTGGCGCTGGTCTCGCGCTCGCTCGGCAAGCTCGTCGAGGGTAACTCGCCGATGGCGGTCGGCCTGCGGCCGCAGAGCCCGCCCACGCTCGTGCTCGGCAAGAACATCTTCGTCACCGACGGCCAGGGCAACACGACGCTCGCCGATCCGCTGATCGACATCAGCTTCAAGAGCCTGGAGATCGACTTCTTCGCGTCGATCGACGAGCAGTACGCGCGCGTGTTCACCGTGGTCGCCGACGTGCACCTGCCGCTCGGCCTCCAGGTCACGTCGATGGGCGAGCTCGCGCCCGTGTTCGGCGGCATCGACAACGCGTTCACGAACCTCTCGGTCAAGAACTCCGAGGCGGTCGCCGAGTCGCCGGCCGAGCTGGCGGCGCTGCTCCCGACCGTGCTGAACCTCGTCCTGCCGCAGCTCTCCGGCGGGCTGCCGTCGATCGCGCTGCCGTCCATCGGCGGTCTCCAGCTCGACGTCACAGCGGTCACCGGCGTGCCGGTGACCCAGGGCGGCAGCGACGTCTCGTTCCTCGCGATCTACGCGGACCTCGCGCCCGCCACGCTCGCGGCGGCGCCGGTCGAGACCACGCTCTCGCTCGGCGAGATCGGCGAGCCCGATCCGGCGGCGGCGCGCGATCCGAAGCAGTGGCGGACCGCCCGCGCCCCGACCGTCGCGCTCGAGCTCGGCGGCAGCGCGGAGCCCCTCGAGTACTCGTACCGCATCGACGGCGGCGCCTGGTCGGCGTGGTCGCGCAACCCGCGGCCGACCCTGTCGTCCAGCGTGTTCTGGCTCGCCGGTACGCACCGCATCGAGGCGCGCGCGAGAGAGGTCGGCAGGCCCGCCACGATCGATCCGACGCCGGCCTCGATCGAGGTCGCGCTCGGCGCGGGCGCGGGCGTGCGGAGCGGGCCGGCGCGCGGCTTCCACGGCTCGCCCGGCCAGGCCGGCTGCACCTGCCAGACCGGCTCGGCCGGCGGCGCGGCGCCGCTCGCGCTGGTGCTCGGCGCGGTCCTCCTGCCGCTTCGGCGGGTGCGCCGGCGCGCGGCGCGGATCGCGCGCGAGGCGCGCCGGCTCGGCGCGGCGGCGTGGCTCGCGGCGATCGCGCTCCTGCCCGGCTGCAACTGCGGCAGCTCCGACTACTGCGGCGACACCGCGTGCCTCGAGGGCGACATCGAGGCCGGCGGCATCGGCCGGTTCACGAGCATCGCCGCCGATGACAAGCGCGTCCTCGTGGCGACCTACGATCACGGCCTGGGCGACCTCGTCGTGGTGGACGTGACCGATCCGGCCGCGCCGCAGAAGCTCGCCGTCGACGGCGTCCCGCTCGACGCGGCGCCGACGCACGCGAAGGACTCGTACCGCCGCGGCATCGAGGAGCCCGGGCCGGACGTCGGCGCGTGGACGTCGATCGCGCTCTCTGGCGGCCGGGCCAAGGTCGCCTACCAGGACCGCGACGCCGGCGCGCTCAAGTACGCGTTCGAGAAGAAGGGGGGCGAGTGGGAGAGCTACGTGGTCGATGCCGGCAACGGCGAGGAGGTGGGCCGCTACGCGGCGATGGCGATCGATGCCGAGGGCCGCCCGGCGATCGCGTACCTGGCGATCGGGATGGATGACGGAATGGGCAAGCGCGTGACCGAGCTGCGGCTCGCGCGCGCCGCCGCGGCCGAGCCCGACGAGAAGGAGTGGACCTCCGCGGTGATCGCGGCGGCGCCGGGCAGCTGCGCCGGCCTGTGCGGCGGCGGCGAGGCGTGCGTCGCCGCCGGCGCCTCCGGGGGCGAGGCGTGCAAGGCGATCACGGCCGACTGCACCGCCGCGTGCGGCACCGGCGACGCCTGCATCTCCGGCACCTGCACGGCGGAGATCGCGGTGCCGACGGTCGCGACGCTCCCCGGCGGCACCGGCCTGTACGTCTCGCTCGTGGTCCTGCCGGACGGCCGGCTCGCGGCGGCCTACTACGACCGCGCGGCGCGCGCGCTCAAGCTCGCCGTGGAGAGCGCGGCCGGCTCGAACGAGTTCGCCGAGACCGTGCTGCACGGCGGGGCCTCCGGCGACCGCGGCATGTGGGCGAGCGCGGCCGTCGACGAGGCCGGCACGATCCACGTCGCCTACCAGGACGCGATCGGCGACCAGCTCCTGTACACGACGTGGGCCGGCGCGCCCGGCGTGCCCGAGGTCGTCGACGATGGCGTGCGCGCCGGCGATCGCACGCACCCCGTCGGCGCGGGCGCGTCGATCTACCTGGTCGGCGGCGCCCCGGCGATCGCCTACCAGGACGGCATGACCTCGGACGTCTACGTCGCGACGCGCGCGGGCACGACCTGGACGCAGGCGGCGCTGTCCACCGGGCCGCTGCTCGACGGCGTCTCGATCGGCGCGGCCATCGGCCCCGGCGGCGTGCCGTACCTCGCGTGGGACCGGCTCGATCCGAAGCTGACGCCGCCGCACACGCTCGCCGTCGAGAACCCGTAGCTCGCGGGATCCGGCATCCTGGATAAGTAGCCAGATCTGGGGTCACCAACCCTAGATCTGGCTACTTATGGGCCCCCCTATATCTAGCCAGATCTTGGCCGAATGACCCAGATCTGGCTAGATATGCGGATGCCGCTCGTCGGGCGCCGCGCGGAGCGCCAGGTGCTCCTCGATGCGTTGCAGTCACCGGAGGCCGAGCTCGTCGCGGTCTACGGCCGGCGGCGGGTCGGCAAGACGTTCCTGATCCGCGAGGTGTATCGGGACGCGATCTGCTTCGAGCTCGTCGGCATGCACGGCGTCGACGCCTCGCGGCAGCTGCGCGCGTTCGCGGGGGCGCTCGGCCTGGCGACGCCGCCCGCGGACTGGCAGCGCGCGTTCGAAGAGCTGCGGGCGCGCTTGAGCGCGCAGCTTCGGCGGCGGCGGGCGAAGCAGGTCGTGTTCTTCGATGAGGTCCCGTGGCTCGCCTCGCGGCGCTCGGGGTTCCTCGCCGCGTTCGAGCACTTCTGGAACGGCTGGGCGGTCAAGCAGCCGAAGCTCGTCATCGTGATCTGCGGGTCGGCGGCGTCCTGGATGCTCGAGAAGGTGGTGCGCCAGCGCGGCGGCCTCCACAACCGGGTCACGCGGCGGCTCCGGGTCGATCCGTTCTCGCTCGCCGAGGTAGAGGAGCTCCTGCGGTCGCGGCGCGTCGACCTCGGCCGCTACCAGGTGATCGAGCTGTACATGGCGCTCGGCGGCATCCCGCACTACCTCGTCCAGGTCCGCTCCGGCGAGTCTGCCGCGGAGGCGATCGATCGGCTGTGCTTCACGCGCGACGGCTTCCTGCGCACCGAGTTCGCCGATCTCTACGCGGGGCTATTCGAGAAGGCCGAGCGCCACGAGGCCGTCGTCCGCGCGCTGGCCGCGCGGCGGCGCGGCATGACGCGCGCGCAGCTGCTCGCGGCCACCCGGCTGGGCTCCGGCGGCTCGATCACGAAGGTGCTGGGCGAGCTGGAGCAGTGCGGCTTCGTCGCGCAGATGCCGCGGCTCGGCCACGCGAAGCGGGACGCGGTGTACTGGCTCGCCGATCACTACTCGCTGTTCTTCCTGAAGTGGATCGAGCCGCATCGCGGCAGCGCGCGGGGGGCGTGGCAGCGCAAGCGAGCGTCGCCGGCGTGGCGCGCGTGGAGCGGGCTCGCGTTCGAGGCCGTATGCCTGCGCCACGTCGAGTCGATCAAGCGCGCGCTCGGGATCGCCGGCGTGGAGACCACCGAGGGGGCCTGGGAGCGGCGCGCCGCGGAGGGCCGCGACGGTGCGCAGGTCGACCTCGTGATCGAGCGAGCCGATCGCAGCGTGAACCTGTGCGAGATGAAGTTCTCGGAGTCCGAGCTCGTGATCGACAGGGCTTACGCGCGCGAGCTCGAGCGCAAGCGCGATGCCTACCGGGCGGCGTTCGGCGACCGCAAGGCCACGTTCCTCACGCTGATCTCGACGTACGGGCTCCGCGTCAACGATCACGTGCAGCGGCTCGGCATCCGCGCGTTGACCATGGACGCGTTGTTCGACTGAGCCCGAGTCTTCGAGGGGCGATCTGCTCCGTAAGGCGCAGCCGGCGGCTGTGCCGGCGAGCCGATCGACGAAGATCGACAAAGCCGGAGAGCCGGATCGATGCATCGACGCGTCTTGACGCGGCGGCGCGGCGGCGTCGGATCCCGGGCGTCAGCGGCAGCCTTCGCGGTGGGCGGTGAGCTTCGCGTGGTCGCCGGTCGTCGTGTAACCGCAGGTTCATCTTCGACGAGGCGCTCCGTATAAGTAGCCAGATCTCGGTTCCGGAGCGGGGATCTGGCTACTTATGCCGGGGAGCGAGGTTGCCGTGGGACGGCACCGCCGAGGCGACGGTGGTCGGGTGGTGAGATCAGCGGCGCGCGCGGCCTGCCACATCGCGAGCGCGCGTTCCAGGTACGCCCGGGCCGAGCTGTTCGGGTGAGGCGCCAGCGCTCGGTGCGGAAGCGGCTGCTTCACGGTGCCGGACCGCGCCGTTCGGGTACGGTTGAGCCCAGATGGAGCGAAGTAGCAGTACGGACGACGCTGCCGATCTCGTCATCGAGGCAGTCCTCGACGATCTCGGGTTCACGGGCGACAACGCGCGGCTGGCGCGCACAGCTCTCGAGGAAGCAGGGCTCACAAACGCGAAGAAGAAGCGGATCTCGGCGGCGAAGCTCTCCGATCTCAGGAGCGTGCTGAGCGCGCGGTTCATGCTGGTCTGCACCCGCGCCCCGTGCCGCGAGGCGGCCGTGGCCGCCGGCGCGAATCGCACCGTGCTCGCCGCGGCGCGTCCCACGGCGTGCGAGGTGTGCGGCGGCTCGGCCAACGCCGCCGAGATCGGCAAAGCGATCACGGCGCTGGTCGACGGCGGGCTGCGCCGGATCGTCGTCGTGGGCGGATCGCCGTCGACGCGCGAGGAGCTGCGCAGCTTGATCGCCGGTCGGCTCGAGCTCCGGCTCGTCTCGGGCACCGATCGCCGCACGTCGCGCGACGCGAAGGCCGATCTCAGCTGGGCCGATCTCGTCGTCATCTGGGGCTCGACCGAGCTCGATCACAAGATCAGCAAGCTCTACACCGGCGCCTCGCAGGGCCGGGTGGTGACGTGCGCCAAGCGCGGCATCGCGGCCCTCGCCGAGACGCTCGCGAAGGCGGCGGCACGAAGCTAGCGCAGGCTCAGCGCGCCGCGCGAGCCGCACCCGCCGTAGGATGCGGCGTGCCGTTCGTCCGCATCGCCACGCCGCTCTCGCCCGGCGAGCCGGCCTTGCAGCACTACCGCGAGGCGGGGCAGGGCGAGCCGCTCCTCGTCTTGCACGGCGGCTGGGGCGCCGCGTTCTACCCGTTCGACGCGCAGCTCGCCGCGCTCGGCGGCGAGCTGCGCTTCCTCATCCCCGATCGCACTGGCTACGGCCGGTCGCCGCGCCTCGCCGCGCTGCCGCCGCGCTTCCACGCGGCCGCGGCGCTCGAGGTCGAGGCGTTCCTCGACGCGCTCGGCATCGCGCGCTGCGCGATCTGGGGCCACAGCGACGGCGCCGTGATCGCCGCGATCGCCGCGCTGCGGCGGCCCGACCGCTACCGCGCCCTCATCCTCGAGGCGCTCCACATCGAGCGGGAGAAGCCGCGCTCGCGCGCGTTCTTTCAGATGATGGCCGAGGACCCGGACGGCTTCGGATCGCGCGTCGCCGAGCGGCTCGCCGCGGATCACGGCGCGGACTACTGGCGCACCGTCCTTGGCTTCGGCGGCCGCGCGTGGCTCGCGATCGCCGCGTCGTCCGCCTCGCCCGCCGAGGACTTCTTCGGCGGCCGCCTCGGCGAGCTGCGCGTGCCGGCGCTGGTGCTCCACGGCGCGGACGATCCGCGCACCGAGCCCGGCGAGCTCGACGCTGTGCGGCGCGCGCTGCCGGCCGCGACCTTCCAGGTGATCCCCGGAGGCGGCCACAGCCCGCACAGCAAGCGGGCGACCGCGGAGGCCGCCACCGCGGCGGTCGCGGGCTTCTTGCGCGAGCATCGCTGACCTTTGGCCGTGCTACCAATCGTGCTTCGATGAAGCTGGCCCACTGCTCGGATCTGCACCTCCTGTCGCACGACGGCGCGCGGTGGCTCGAGCTCGCGAACAAGCGCTGGATCGGCGCGATGAACCTCCTGTCGAACCGCAGCCGGCACTATCACGTCGCCGCGTTCGAGGCGATGGTCGACGACCTGAACGCCCAGGGCGTCGATCACGTGCTGTGCACCGGCGACGTCACGAACCTCGCGCTGCGGCGCGAGTTCGAGTTCGCGCGCGGCAAGTTCGATCGGCTCGCGCTCGGCCCGGCGAACGTCACCGTGATCCCCGGCAACCACGACGCGTACGTCGCCGAGGGCGTCCCGCTGTTCGCAGAGCTGTTCGCCCCGTACGCCGCCGCCGATCCCGGCTGGGCGTGGACCGACCAGGAGCGCGCCGATCCCAGCGCCGACCCCGGCGACGATCTGCACTGGCCGATCGTCCGCGTCCGCGGCGAGCTCGCGCTGATCGGCGTCTCGACGAGCCGCGCCACGCCGTGGTTCACCGCCTACGGCCGGGTCGGCGCTGGCCAGCTCGCGCGGCTGTCCCGCGCGCTCTCCGACGAGCGCCTGCGCGGCAAGGTCCGCCTCGTCGGGATCCATCACCCGCCCGCCGGCAAGCGCGCGCAGAGCCGGGTCCGCGGGCTGCGCGATCACGCCGCGTTCGCCGAGGTGATCGCCGCGCACGGGGCCGATCTGATCGTCCACGGCCACGAGCACCGCGACATGCACGAGGTGCTCGCGAGCCCGGCCGGTCCGGTGCCCGTGCACGGCATCGCGTCCGGCACGTACCACCACAACAAGCCCGAGCGGATCGCGCGCTATCGCGTCTTCAACATCGCTCACGGGAAGATCACGAGCCACCACGTGCGCGTGTGGAATCCAGCGAGTGGCGGCTTCGCGCAAGAGCCGGGCCTCGACGGAGACGGCAGCGCCCGGCAATCAAGCTCGCAACCTTGACTTGGCTTTCGCGCGTGAGATACCCCAGCCATGCTCGATCCTCGAGCATTACCGGAGAAGCCATGGGCCAGCCGATCGCTGATGCCGACGCCATCGAAGCCGCAGACCGGAAGTACGTCATGCGGCCCTGGGCGCACCCGCCGGGTGAGCCCGTCATCATCGCGCGCGCCAAGGGCTGCGTGGTGACCGACGTCCACGGCAAGGACTACCTCGATCTGACCGCCGGCTACTTCGTCAACAACGTCGGCCACTGCCACCCGCGGATCGCCGACGCGGTCAAGCGCCAGGTCGACGAGGTGCTCCAGGTCTCCGGCAAGCACGGCACCGTCCCGACGGTGCGGCTCGCCGAGAAGCTGATCAAGCTCGCGCCGAAGTCGGTCAACAAGGCGTTCTTCTCGACGGGCGGCTCGGAGTCGAACGAGTTCGCGCTCAAGCTCGCGCGGCAGTACACGAAGAAGCCCGACGTCGCCTATCTCCAGAACGGCTACCACGGCCTGACGCTCGGCTCGCTCGAGGTGACCGCGAGCGAGAAGTACCGCGAGTCGGCCGGCAAGCCGCTCGGCACCGACAACTACGCGCTCCCCACCGCGTACTGCTATCGCTGCCCGGCCAAGCAGAACCCGGCGACGTGCAAGACCGAGTGCCTCGACGGCGTGGAGGCCCAGCTCGACCAGCGCCCGAACACCGCGGCGATCATCGCCGAGCCGATCCAGGCCGTCGGCGGGCTCGCCCCGCCGCAGAAGTGGTGGGACCGGTTGGACCGCATCCGCAAGGTGCGCAAGATCCTGCTCATCGCGGACGAGGTGCAGACCGGGCTCGGCCGCACCGGCAAGATGTTCGCCTGCGATCACTACGGGCTCGAGCCGGAGATCATGACCGGCGGCAAGGGGCTGTCCGGCGGCGTCGGCTCGCTCGCGATGACCGCGGCGTCCGACGAGGTCGCGAAGAGCTTCTTCGGCGGCACCACGCCCACGAACGGCGGCAACGCCGTATCGTCGGCCGCCGGCCTCGCGCTGATCGAGACCTTGATCGACGAGCGCCTCGTCGACAACGCCGCGGCGATGGGCCGCCACTTCACCGAGGCCGCGTGGGCGCTGAGCGATCCCTGGATCGGGGACGTCCGCTTCACGGGCCTGCTCGGCGGCATCGAGCTCGTCCGGGATCGCGGCACGCGCGAGGTGCTCGGCAAGACCGAGGTCGCTCGGGTCAAGGATCACCTCCACGAGCTGGGCATGCTGATCACGGTGTCCGGCTGGCACGGCAACGTGCTCCGGCTGCAGCCGCCGCTGTCGATCAAGGCCGCTCAGATCGATCAGTTCATCGCGGCGCTGCGAAACACTTTACGCACCATCCGCGGCGCCTGATCGTTCGTACTTCCCAGCGATCCATTTTTGGATAGAGTCCCACCGCCGATGAACCTCTTCGCCGTCCGCAAGCAGCTAGACCGGGTGCTCCACCCGATCGTGTCCGCGCTCGCGAGGCTCCCCTTGCACGCCAACGCGTGGACGATGATCGGCGCGCTGATCGGTCTCGTCGGTGGCATCGTGTTCTTCTACGGAGCGTGGTGGCCGGGCCTCGTGCTCCTCCTCGTGCGCGGCCTCATCGATCACATCGATGGCTACAAGGCTCGCAACTTCAACCAGCGCTCGACGTTCGGCGCCGTCATGGACGACGTCTGCGATCGCTGGGTGCTCGGCGTCATGTACGCGGGCGGGTGCCTGAACCTCAGCTACGACTATCCGCACATCCTGATCGTCCTGGGGTTCGGCATCACCGGCGCGCTGACGAACGTCATCATCAAGCTCTCGATCTACGCCGAGAGCCAGCAGGACATCTGGCGCGAGAAGGGCAAGATCGGCCACCCCGTGGACGTCGTCGGGCTGTTCGGCTCGGCCGAGTTCATCATCTATTACGGCTTCGGCGTGTTCTTCACCGCGCTGCTCGAGGATCCGCGGCCGCTCCTGGCCGGGTGCTGGGCGGTCGCGATCATGAGCCACGTCTCGCTGCTGCAGCGGGTGCGCTTCGCGTGGAAGCGCTACCGCTTCGTCGATCCGGGCCTGGTCGCCGCGCAGGACGAGCCCGTCGAGAAGGCCAGCTAGTGGGGATGGTCGCCGCCGCCCCGGCGCCGCGCGTCGTCTCGCCATTCAACCCGGCGAACGCCGTCACCGCGTCGCGCTTCCTGTGCCTGCCGCCGTTCGTGTGGGCCGTGGACAACGGCTACCACCAGTGGGCGACGCTGTTCATCCTGATCTGCGGTGTGCTCGACAAGATCGACGGGCTCGCGGCGCGGGTCTTCGACTGCCGCAGCGCGTTCGGCGAGCTGTTCGACGCGATCACCGACGGCATCTGCTACGGCTTCGCGCTGATCCTCGTCGCGGCGTACGGCTGGGCGCCTGTCGTCCCGGTCGCGCTCATCATCGCGCTCGGCCTCGCCAACACCGGCATGCGCGGCGTCTACGTCCGGCGCGCCCGCCGGCCGGTCAACTACAAGTCGTACGCGATGGAGCGGATCGTCGCGTACACCGGCTACCTCGTCGGCTTCGCGACCGCGGGCTTCGAGGTCACGTTCTACTACTGGCTGTTCGTGCCGCTCATGGCGCTCATCATCGGCCACGACGCCAAGCGCATGCTCGTCGATCAGATCCCGCCCGCGCCGGCGGCCCACGCAGGAGGCGCGCGGTGAGCACCGAGCTCGTCTCGCAGGACGCGTTCTACTGGTTCGTCACGGCCCTGACCGGCGGCGTCGCGGGCGCCTGGTTCGTGTACGACATCATCAACCTGATCCGCGTCCGCCACGCGGACGCCGCTGATCCGCTGATCCGCGATCGCCGCTTCGGCTACGTGATGGGCATCGTGATCGGCTTCGCCGGCGTGCTGGGCTGCCTCCGCTTCCACGACGTGGTGTAGATGGCGTCACTCCGCGCCGGCGTCGTCCCCAGCCTGCGCGGTGCCCAGCTCCAGGCGCTCGCCGTGCAGGAGGACGCGCACGCGGTCCACGCCGCGCGCGACCGCGATCTTCTCGAGCCGGCGGCGCGGCATGCTCGGCGGGCCGAGCCGGAGGTTCAGCGTCCCCCAGTGCACCGGGACGAGCGCCCGCGCGCCGAGCCGCTCGAAGATGTCGAGCGCGCAGTCGGGATCGATGTGGATGCCGCGATCGAGCGCGCGGCGGCGCCAGCGGTAGTACCAGACCGGCATCATGCCGCCGATCGGCAGGAGCGCCGCGTCGATCGCGTGGCGCTTGCCGATGTCGTCGAACACGGCGTGATCGGAGAAGTCGACGTCGCCCGCGTGGTGCAAGGTCGCGCCGCCGCCCGTCACCACGTAGCCGAGCGCCTCGGGCGCGTCGCCCTTGCGCCAGCGCCCGAAATCGTGGCGCGTCGGCACCGCCGTGATCTCGAGGCCATTCACCTCGAGCTGATCGCCCGCGGTGACCTCGGTCAGCCGCGCGAAGCCCAGGTCGGCGACGACGCCCCGCGCGCCCTTGGGCACGATCAGGTGCGTGTCGCGATCGATCGCCTTGAGGCTCCACCGGTTCAGGTGATCGACGTGCGAGTGCGTGATCAGCACGGCGTCGACCTTGCCGGCGCGCCGCGCCCGCGCGCGGAGCAGCGGATCGAACACCACGCGCGCCCGGCCGAGCTCGGCCACCGCGGTCGCGTGGCCCAGCCAGGTCACCGAGGGTCCGACCGCAGAGAGCGCGCGGCCGGGCTCTCTAGCAGCGGGTGCCACGGTGCTGCTATAGCACGGAGGCTCCCGTGCTGATGTTCTTCCTGATCGGAGCGGCCGCGGGCGCCCTCACCGGTGTTCCGATCGGGCCGGTCAACGTCGCGGTGATCGACGCGGCGTACCGGCACACGCTGCGCCGCGCGCTGGCCGTCGGCTTCGGGGGCGCGCTCGCCGATGGCCTGTACGCGGGGCTCGGCGTCGTCGGCGTCACGCCGGTGCTCCGCACGTACCCGTCGGTGCCGCCGCTGCTCTACCTCGCCAGCGGCCTCGTGCTCCTCGTCTATGGCTTCCTCACCGTGCGGAGCCAGCCCGTGGCGCCGGCTCAGCCGGCCGTCGACGAGCCGCGCGAGTCGACGTCGACGATGCAGCGCCGCGAGATGTGGTCCGGCTTCACCGTCGGGCTCCTGCTCATCGTGATGAACCCGGCCGCGATCGTGACGTGGGTCGTGATCATGGGCCAGCTCATCCCCGATCCCGAGGGTACGCTCGATGGCGTCGCGTGCGCGCTCGGCGTCGCGTGCGGCAGCTTCGGCTGGTTCACGTTCGTCGCGTTTTTGACCCACAAGGGCAAGTCGTTCCTCGGCGACAAGGCGGCGTGGATCCCGCGCCTCGTCGGCGTCGCGCTCATGGTCTACTCGGTCTACCTGCTGACGAAGGCCGTGCGGTACTTCATCGCCTGAAGCGTCGCCCGAAGACCCTGAAAAAAAATCGCGCGACATCGACCCGCCCCGCCCCCGCCCCGCTCGCCCTGTCTCGCCGTCCTCGCCGTCCTCGCCGTCCTCGCCGTCCTCGCCCGCCTGCCTCCGTCACGCCCTCACGCCCTCACGCCCTCCGTTCGCTCGCCCCGCAACGCCCACCGCCGTCCTCAGCCCTGGATCCGCCCTGAACTTGTGCCTTCTGCTGCCCGCTCGAACCGTGCTTCAACCTCACCGTCGATGTCGCGCCCTCATCCCTAGGTGCGAAGGACGTGCCGCCAACGTCCTTTACGTGATTACAATCAGTTAAGAATTCATAAGTGCCAATCAGTCTAAAATTTCTGAGGGGGGAGTGTCTACGATTGGCAACATCAGCGATGTTTTCGGTGATTTGAATTACTCATTATTCACCGATCCAACCGAAAACGAACAAATCAGTTCTCGATCGCCTCCAGCAGCTCGCCCACCGTCTCCTCCACCCTGATCGCGAGCTGCTTGGGTACCGGGGCGCCCGGCTCGGCGATGAGCGCCGACAGCCGGCGCGCCGCCGCCGCGATCTGCGACCGCATCTTCTCCTTGCGCTCTCGATCGCTCTGCGGGAACGCCACGTCGCCGAACTTGCGCGTCAGCACGGGCGCCTCGGCCCCCTCGTCGAAGGCGACGCGCTGGATCGTGCGGAGCGTCTCCTCGTCGGCGGTGCCCTTCTCCGTGGCGCGCTTGACGAACTCGACCGCCGGCAGGCTCGGGATCGGCGCGTCGAAGTGATCGGTCCGCGCGCGCTCGAGCACGCGCGGCGCGCTCGACTCGAGGAACCGGTAGCTGCCGAGGAGCTTGGCGACCGTCGACGCGCGCAGGTGCAGCTCCTTGCGGCAGTACGCGTCGAAGTCCGGGAAGCCCCACCGCTCCCACAGCCGCTTCTCGTGCGCGCGGTTCAGTGCCTCGGCCAGCTCGAGCCAGGTGCGCTTGAAGGCCCGGGCCTTCGCCAGCGTGTCGGCGCGTTCCGGATCATCCGCGACGGCGTGCATCCGATCTTCCATCGCGCGATCGGTCTTGGTGATGATCTTCGAGCCCATCGCGAGCGCACGCTACGGGATCGGTCTGATCGAGCTCGACTGCGCGCCTGGCTTCACTCGAAAAACTGAGGCTGTGCCACCGGATGTCGGCCGGTTACGCTCCGGCACGCCGCGTGCTCTGCTCTGCCTCCGTCGTCCCGTGCGCGCGTCGTTCATCCTCGGAGCTGTCTTTCCCTCAGGCGTCTTGGCCCTCTGCATCGCCCTCGCGGCGGCGAGCGCCTGCGTCGGCTCGATCGAGACCAGCCTGGACAACGCCGACGATCCATCCCCCGGGGGGGACTCGGCCGCTCCGTATTTCTGCAGCCGCGATCAGGACTGCGTGCCGGCGGCCCCCACGTGCTGCGAGTGCCCGACGTTCGCCGTGTCGCGCACGAGCCCCGTGGCCCGCGCGTGCGCGAACGTGCCGTGCCCGGCCTCCGAGTGCACGGCGGACGTGGTCGCGCGGTGCAGCGACGAGGGGCGCTGCGAGCTCGCGTGCGCGCCGCGCGCGTGCGAGCCGACCGCCTCGTGCATGTACGGCTTCGCGACCGACGCCAGCGGGTGCCTCACGTGCGACTGCGCGGCGCCCGAGCCGGGCGGCTGCACGGCGGACTCCCAGTGCACGCAGACGCGCGCCGACTGCTGCGGCTGCCAGCAGGGCGGGTTCGACACCGCCGTGCTGGTCACTGACCGGGCGCGGTTCGACGCCATGCTGATGTGCCCGGCCTCGCCCGCGTGCCCTGGCATCAGCACCTGCACCGCCGACGAGCCCACGTGCATCGCGGGCCGCTGCGAGCTCATCACGCCCGATCCGCCGCCTGGCGCGTGCGGCCGCCCGGATCTGCCTGCGTGTCCCGCGGACACCGCGTGCCTCGTGAACGTGAGCGATCCGGCCAACATGCACCACGTCGGCGTCTGCGGCTCCCCGCCGTGATGGCGGCTCCCTCGACAGACCGGCGGACCTCGCGGCGCGTTATACTGCCGCCCTCATGAGCGTGGACGGTCCTCCAGCCTCGGGCTCGATGCCCTATTTGCAGACCCCGTCGCTGGTCGGCGAGGTGCTGGACGGCCGGTACAAGATCACGCGCAAGCTGGGCGAGGGCGGCATGGGCGAGGTGTTCGCGGCCGAGCACGTCCACATCGAGAAGCGCTTCGCGATCAAGCTGCTGCGGCCCGAGATCGTGTCGAACGCCGAGGCCGTGCAGCGGTTCCGCCAGGAGGCGCGCTCCGCGTCGTCGATCGGCCACCGCAACATCATCGCGATCGAGGACTTCGGCCAGCTCCCCGACGGCCGGATCTACATGTGCATGGAGCTGCTCAACGGAGCGGCTCTAAACGATCTGATCCAGACGCCGATCGCCGCCGATCGGCTGCTCAACATCCTGATCCAGACCGGCCACGGCCTCGCGGCGGCGCACGCCAAGGGCATCATCCACCGCGACATGAAGCCGGAGAACATCTTCGTCACGATCGGGCCCAGCGGCGAGGACGTCCCGAAGCTGCTCGACTTCGGCATCGCGAAGGTGTCCGGCAACGACGGGCAGAACCACCTGACGCGCACCGGCACGATCTTCGGGACGCCGTTCTACATGGCGCCCGAGCAGGCGCTCGGCACCCCCGTCGACGCGCGCACGGACATCTACGCGATGGGCGTCATCATGTACGAGGTGTTCAGCGGCTCGCTACCGTTCCAGGGCGAGTCGTTCATGGGCATCCTCACGCAGCACATCACGACCGAGCCCGAGCCGGTCGCGCAGCGCGCTGCCAAGGCTGGCCGCCAGCTGCCGCCGGGCATCGCCGAGGTCATCACGCGCTGCATGCAGAAGAACTCGGCGCAGCGCTACGCCACGATGGACGAGCTCGTGAACGCGCTCATCCAGATCTATCGCGGCATCGCGGGCGCCGGCATGAGCACGTACATGGAGGCGTTCCCGGTGACCTCGGGTCACGCGGTGCAGACGCCGTCGCCCATGACGGGCGGCATGCACGTCGGCGCGGCCCACGCGCCGACGATGACGCCGAACATGATGCATGGCCCGGGGACCGGATCGATGCACGGGCCAGGGACCGGACCGATGCCGCTGCCGGCCGGCGCCTCGGGGCCGAACATGCTCCCGACGGCGGGATCGTCGGCGATGTACGCGGGCTACAGCGGGAGCCAGGGCGTCCCGATCCAGAAGAAGAGCAACATCGCGCTCATCATGGCGATCCTCGCGATCGCGGTGGTCGGCGGCGCCATCGCCGTGTTCGTGGTCGTCAGCGGCGGCAAGAAGGACCCCGGGGGCGATGGCTCGGGCTCGCAGGTCGCGGTCGTCGTGGACGCCCGGGGCGGCGGCGGCGGCACGCCGGAGGTCGCCGACGCGGCGACCGTGCCGGTGGACGCCGCCACGCCCGAGCCTGTCTCGATCGACGCCGCCGTCGAGCCGCCGAAGGTGGACGCCGGCGTCGCGATGCCGGACACCGTCGACATCATCATCAAGAGCCGGTACCACGGCACGTTCGAGGTCTGGGAGAACGACCAGAAGCTGTTCGACGGACCCGACAACCTGCCGATCGAGGTCGGCAAATCGCGCAAGATCACGATCAAGGCCCGCGGCTTCAAGGACAAGACGTTCACCGTGTCGGCCGATGCCAGGGGCCGGAAGTTCGAGTTCCCCAAGCTCGAGCGAGCCGCTGGCGTCACCGGCCCGGGGCCTGGCCCCGGCTCGGGCTCCGCCAAGCCGCCGGCCGACCCCGGCTGCAAGAACATCGTCGTCGATCCGAGCAGCGCCGCCTGCCGGAAGCAATATTGCCAGTTCCATCCCGACGACATGCGCTGCAGCGCCGAATGAGCGCGGTCGCCGGGGCGGTGGCCGCCGCCGGGGCGGTGGCCGCCATCACCGACTGTGGCATCGATCTTGAGGGACACTGACCGAGCGAGAGAGGAACTCGATACATGCGCCACCAAGCTTCAATGATTCCGCGCGTCGCCCGGTACCTGGTCCTCGCGATGGCGATGGTATTCGCCACAGGGACTGTATCCGCGGATTCACGCACGGAGGCTCGGGCCCACTACCAGGCCGGCGTGAAGTTCTACGCTGGCGGCGATTACCAGAGCGCGATCCGCGAGTTCTCGGCCGCGCAGCAGCTCGTGCCGGCGGACCTCAACAACTACAACCTCGCGCTCTGCTACGACAAGCTGGGCGACCCCGAGCCGGCGATCCAGTACTACCGCGCCTACCTCGACAAGCAGCCGAACACCGACAAGCGCGCGGAGATCGAGGCGAGCATCGCCCGCCTCGATGCCGCGGTGAAGTCGGCGGCTGCGAAGAAGGCGGACGAGGCGCGGCGGGCAGACGAAGCGCGGCGGGCAGACGAAGCCGCGCGGCGGGCCGAGGAGATGCGCAGGGTCGAGGACGCGCGGCGTGCGGAAGAAGCCGCGCGGCGGGCCGAGGAGGCGCGGCGGGCAGACGAAGCCGCGCGGCGTGCCGAGGAGACGCGGCGTGCCGAGGAAGCCGCGCGGCAGCCGACCGCGCCGGTCGGCCCGGCGCCGGGCACCGGCACCGGCTCCGGCAGCATCGGCGGCTCGATCTCCGTGGGCGGCTCCACCGGCACCCCCGGCGCGGCCATGCCGCCCCCGACCGGCGACGCGCAGATCGATCGCGTGCAGCAGATCGACGTCGGCTCGGTCCGCGATCAGCGCATGGGCAGCTACGGGGGCAGCGGCATGGCCGATCCGCGCAGCCCCAATGGCGCGCCGCCCCCGCGCGTCGGCATGGGGGAGCCGCAGCCGCCCCAGGGCATGCCGGCCGGGCCCGTGCCCGATGACAAGCCGAAGGCCACGCCGCTCTACAAGAAGTGGTGGTTCTGGGCCATCGTCGGGGTGAGCGCGTACGTCGTCATCTCGATCGCCCGCGAGGACTCGGCCGAGGCGCCGACGACGCGCGCCCGCGAGCTGCCGCTCGGGCCCGTGGCGCCGCAGCAGTCGGGCGGCATGACGCTGCTGCGCTGGTAGTAGACTGATGTCGTGAGCGTCACCGAAAACGATCTGGTCGCGGCCACGCGGCGGCTGCGCAGGCAACCGCTCGAATACGGCACCTGGCTCGAGGTCGCGGCGCTGCTCGGGGCGCTCGGGCACGCCGACGACGCCGAGCTCGCGTTCGCCGCCATCGGCGAGGGCGCGCGCATCGGCGGGCAGGTCGCGCTCGCGGTCGCGTGCGGCCGCCACCTGGCGCAGACCGGCAGCCTGCGCGGGCCCGAGCTCCTCGACCGCGTCGTCGAGACGTACGCGGCCTCCGCGTCCGGCCCGCCGGTGCCGTCGGGGCGCGCGCTGCGCGGCGCGCCGGTGCTCGCCCCGGGCAACGGCACGCCCATCGAGGAGGCGCGCGCCGCCGTGGCCGCCCTCGGGGCGTACCTCGCCTCGCGCCAGGTCGCGAAGGTGCCGGCGGCGCCGCTCCTGTCGGCGCTGCCCGCGCCCTCGGCGCGCGCGCTGATCGGCGTCATGGCCGCGCGCGCCGTGCCGGCGGGCACCGTGATCATCGAGGTCGGCGCGCCCGCCAGCTCGCTGTTCTGGCTCGCGCACGGCATGGCGCTGGTCTCGCGCGCCGACGGCGTCGAGCTCGGCGAGCTGCACTCCGGCGCGTTCTTCGGCGAGATCGCGCTCGTCGGCGGCACGCGGCGCACCGCGCAGGTCACCGCGGCGAGCGACGCGTGGCTGCTCGAGATCCCGGCGCGCGCGGTGGAGACCGCGGCGCGGAAGCACCCGCAGCTCGCCGAGGTGCTCGCGCTGCACGCGCGGGCGCGGCTGCTCGCGAACGTCGTGCGCACGTCGGAGCTGTTCCGCGCGCTCCCCGCCGACGAGCGCGACGCGCTGCTCGGCAAGCTCGAGACGCAGCTCGTGCCCGCGGGCACCACGTTCATCCGCGAGGGCCAGCCGAACGAGCACCTGTGGGTCGTGGTCTCCGGCCGCTGCGAGGTGCGGGCCGCCGGCTCCCCGATCAGCGAGCTCGGGCCCGGCGCCGCCGTCGGCGAGATCTCGCTCGTGAGCGGCGTGCCCGCGGTCGCGGACGTCGTCGCCGTCGAGCCCGCGGTGCTGCTCCGGCTGGCGAAGCGCGAGTTCGACGTCGTCGCAGCGCGATACCCGGCGCTGCTCGCCGCGATGAAGCAGCTCGTCGTCGCGCGCGAGACGGCAAACCGGGCGCTGTTCCAGGACGCCTCGGATCTGATCGTATAAGGTAAGGGGGCTATGAGGGCGATGCGGATGACGCCCGTGGTCCTCGCGGCCTGCGCGCTCGCCGGCTGCGTCGACAAAGGGCCGGGCCCGGAGCCGCGCAAGGTGGATCCCGGCTACGTGCGGTCGCACCTGCTCCCCGCCGAGCCCGCGGGCCTCACCGGCGCCGATCGGCTCGACGTCTCGCTCGGCGGTAAGGTCGTCTACCTCGGCAACAAGGTCGATCGCGCGCGCGTCGCGCCCGGCCAGGCGGTGACGATCACGCATTACTGGAAGGTGCTCGCGCCCGTCGGGCCCAGGTGGCGGGTGTTCTCGCTCGTGCGCGCGCCAGCCGGCTCGCCGGACTTCATGAGCCTCGGCGCGTCGGACATGCAGTTCGCGTACGGGCCGGCGAAGTGGCAGGCCGGCGATGTGATCGAGGATCCGCAGACGTTCATCGTCCGGCCCGACTGGCGCTCGGCGAGCGCGACGATCCTGGTCGGGCTGATCGAGGTCGGGCGCCACGGCACGCTCGATCGCATGGCGGCGAGCGGGCCGCGCACGCAGGATCTCGCCGTCGTCGCGCGCGTGCTCGAGATCGACCTCTTGCGCGCGCCGCCGCCCGCGGGCACGGTGCACGTGCCGCGCGCCCAGGGCGAGATCACGATCGACGGCATCGCCAGCGAGCCCGCGTGGGCCGGCGCGGCCGCGGTGCCGGATCTGCGGACGGCCGAGGGGAGCGCCGAGCCGAACGGCCGGACCTCCGCGAAGCTCTTGTGGGACGACGCGAACCTCTACGTGTACGCGAGCGTCCTCGACAGCGACATCTACAGCGAGTACGCGCGAAAGGACGATCCGCTGTGGAAGGCCGACTGCATCGAGCTGTTCGTCGACGCCGACGGTAATCGCCGCGGCTACGTCGAGCTCCAGGTCAGCCCGAACAACGTGACGTTCGACTCGTGGTTCGCCGGGCCGCGCAGCTCGCGCGGCGACGAGGCGTGGGACAGCGGCATGCGGACCGGCGTGAAGGTGAGCGGCACCGGCAACGTGAAGGGCGACACCGATCGCGGCTGGGACGTGGAGATCGCGATCCCGCTTCTGGCGGTGAAGGGCAGGGACGACGCGATGCCGGTGGCGATCCCGCCGGCGGTCGGCGATCGGTGGCGGATGAACGTCGTGCGCGTCGACCGGCGGAGCAACGGCGAGATCGCGTCGGTGTCGTCGTGGAACCAGATCACGATGAGCGACTTCCACGGGCTGGATCGGATGCTCACGATCGTGTTCGCCGACGCGACGGGCTCCGTCGTCCCGGTGCAGCCCGCGGCGCCGGTTGGCGCCGGATCGGGGAGCGCGGGGAGCGCGGGGAGCGCGGGGAGCGCGGCGCCTGCGCCGCCGCCGCAGGGCACCGCGGCGCCTGCGCCGCCGCCGCAGGGCAGCGCGGCGCCTGCGCCGCCGCCGCAGGGCAGCGCGGCTCCGAAGTTGCCTGGTGCTGCCGCGCCGCGGCCCTCCGTGGGCAGCGGCTCCGAAGCCTGAGGGGCGCGTCCGGAGGCGGCGTGTTACGTTTGCCGGCGTGCGACGACTCGTCGTGATCGCCCTCGTGGCAGCCGCGTGCTCCGGACGCGGCCCGCAGAGCGTCGGGAGCCAGCCGAGCTGGCGCGGCAAGACCCAGGTCAGCGGGCCGCCGCGGCCGGTGGTGTTCGCGCCGTCCACGGCGCCGGCCGTCCACTACAACGAGCCCGTCGGCCCGCCGCCGCCGAGCAAGCTCGGGGACGCGATCGCCAGCGCCGCGCGCGACGCCGCGCAGGAGCTGCGCCTGCCGGCCCCGATCTCCGACGCGCGCCTGTTCCGCGCCTGCACCGAGCTCGCCCAGATCGTGCCCGAGGAGGGCATCATCGCGTACAGCCTCGTCGAGTTCGCGCTCCAGCGCCACGGCATCATCGAGCCGTCGCCGCACCTGCTCGTCGTGTGGGGCGACATCGACTCGCCGCGGCAGATCGTGGAGCAGCTCCGGCCGCGCCTCGCCGAGATCCTCGCCGACGGCGCCACGGCGCGCCTCGGCATCGGCGCCGCGAAGCGCACGCCGGACGGCGTCGGCGCGGTCGTGTTCGCGCTGCAGGCTTCGGGCGTCCGGACCCAGCCGATCCCGCGCTCCCTGCCATCCGGCGGGAGCTTCGCGCTCGAGGCCTCCGTCGATCCGCGCTACCGCGATCCCGAGGTCTACGTCACGCGCCACGGCGGCACCGTCGAGCGCATCGAGCTCCGGCCCGGCAAGGACGGCGGGTTCACCGCGCAGGTCTCGTGCGGCGACGCCACCGGCAAGCAGCAGATCGAGATCGCCGCGAGCGACGAGCAGGGCTCGACCGTGCTCGCGAACTTCCCCGTGTGGTGCGGCGCGGAGCCGCCGGCGACGCTCACCGTCGAGCCGTCGCAGGATGACGTCCCGGTCGCCGATCCGCTCGAAGCCGAGCGCCGCGTGCTCGCGCTCGTCAACCGCGATCGCCAGGCCGCCGGGCTCGCGGCGCTCGCGTGGGACGAGCGCGTCGCCGAGGTCGCGCGCGGGCACTCGGACGAGATGCGCAGGACCAAGATCGTCGCGCACGTCTCGCCGACCACCGGCAGCGCGGTCGACCGTGTGCGCGTGGCGAAGATCAAGACCGCCGTCGTGCTCGAGAACGTCGCGCGCGCGTACGGCCTCGGCGAGGCGCACCAGGGCCTCATGAACAGCCCCGGCCACCGCGCCAACCTCATGTCGGGCGCGGCGACCCACATCGGCATCGGCATCGTGTTCGGCGACGAGGTCTCCGGCCGCCGCGAGATCTTCGTCACCCAGGTGTTCATCCGCATCCCGCCGAAGGTGGATCCCGCGGTGGCCGCCGAGTCGATCCGCAAGCGGATCGCCGCGCTCCGCCCCGTCGGCAGCGATCCGGCGCTCGCCGTCATCGCGCAGGATCTCGCGAGCGGGATGGCGCGGGGCCAGACGCGCGACGAGGCCTACGGTCCGCTCCGGCCCCGCATCGAGGCGCTCGCGCGCAAGTACGCGCGCGTCGGCAGCATCATCCTGACCGCCGCCGACCTCGAGCACATCGACGTCGCGTCGCTCCTCGGCGACACCAAGCCCGACGAGATCGGCGTCGGCATCGGCCAGGGCAACCACGCCGAGATCGGCGAGGGCGCGATCTTCATCGCAGTCCTGCTCGGCACGAAGCGCTGACCGGGCTCAGCGCGAGCCGAGCGCGCCCAGGACCGCGATGTCGACCGCATCGGCGGCCGCGTACAGGGACTCGCCGTCCACGGGCGGCGCATACGCCGGCAGCGCGGCGCCGACCGCGCCGGTGAGCGCGCGGGCGAGCGCGTCGAACGTCGGCTCCGACTCGGCGAGCTGCGCGACGAGCCCGATGATCGCGGCGACGTCGGCCGCGGGCGCCCCGCCGGGGATCGGCCCCAGGCCCGCCGCCATCACCGTCGGGACGGCGCCCTCGTCGAGGACGATCGTGCGCGTGCCGATCGCGCCGTGGCTGCCGCCCAGCTCATGGATCGCCGCGGCCGCGCGCGCGAGGCGCTTGAGCAGGCGCACGAGCTCGGCCGTCGGGAGCTGGGGCAGCGCGTCGGCGAGCGACGCGCCCGCGGGCGCCTCGAACACCATCGTGCGCGTCGCGCGCTCGTGCCCGAGCGCGCGCTGGACGAACGGGCTCTGCGCGCGCCCCAGCATGCGGGCGCGCTCGAGCGCGCGCGCGGCCTCCTCGCTGTCGTCGAACCGCTCGATCACCACGGATCGATCGAGCACGGTGTCGACCGCGCGCGCGAGCTGCGAGATCGGCGTCGTCCCGAGCGGCGTCTCGAACTGGTAGCGCGGCCGGGCCTCGCCCTCCTCGGCGGGTGGCGCGAGCGACGGCGCCGCGCTGTCGCGGCGCGCCCGCGGGCCGCCCTCGGGCCCGGCCCGGCCGCCGAGCGCCGCGCTGGTTACGTTCGCCGGGCCCGCCGGGCCCGTCAGGTCCAGCGCCTCGAGCTGGCGGCGCAGATCGGCGAGCGTCGGCGTGCGCTCGCGCGGGTTCTTGACGAGGAGCCCGGCGAGGATCGGATCCCAGCCCGGCGCGAGCTCCGGGGCGACGCTCGTCGCGGTGGGCGCCGGCTCGCCGAGGTGCTGCGCGACGAAGTCCGGCCCGAGGAACGGCATCCGCCCGGTGATCGCCTCGAACAGCGTGACGCCGACCGAGTACAGGTCCGCCGCGATCGAGATCGGCGCGCCCGTGATCTGCTCGGGCGACATGTACGCGAGCGTGCCGATCAGGCCGCCCGTCTGCGTCTGGCCCAGGTCCACGAGGTGGGCGACGCCGAAGTCGCCGAGCTTCGCCGTGCCGCGCGCGTCGAAGAAGATGTTCGCCGGCTTGACGTCGCGGTGCACGACGCCGCGGTGGTGCGCCACCTCGAGACCGCCGAGCAGATCGAGCGCCATCCGGCGCGCCTGCGCTTGCGGGAGCGGCGTGCCCGCGATCCGCGGCGCGAGCGAGCCGCCCGGCAGGTACTCCATGACGAGGAAGCCGCGCTCGACGGACACGTCGTAGACCTCGACGAGCGACGGGTGGCGCAGCGCGCTCGCGAGCCGCGCCTCGCGCACGAACCGCTCGTACGCCGCGCCGCCGCGCGCGCCGGCCGCGAAGAACATCTTGATCGCGACGCTGCGCCCGGCGACCTCGTCGGCGGCGAGGAACACGCGGCCCGACGCGCCGGCGCCGAGCAGGCGCTCGATGCGGTAGCGGCCGGCGATGATCTCGCGGTCGCGGCTCGTCCTGCGCTCCGCCGTCTCGTCGCGCCACGTGCGGAGGTACGAGTCGAGGTCGGCCGGCACCGCCGGATCGAGCGCGCGCAGCGAGAGCAGCGTGTCGCGCGCGCCGTCGCGCAGGCCCATCGCGGCGAGCGTCGCGACCAGGTGCCGCTTGGCCTCCAGGCGCAGCTCGGCGCTCTTGCGCGCCTCCTGCAGCAGGCGCGCCGCCTCGGGGTACGCGCCGCGCCGCGCGAGGATCCGGCCGAGCGCGAGCTGGAGCGGGGCGCGCTCGGCCTCGGCCGCCAGATCGAGCGCGCGCTCGAGCATCCGGCCCGCCTCGCGATCTTTGCCCTGCGCCTCGAGCAGGCGGGCCGCGGCGATCTCGTCGTGCGCCCGCGAGTAGAGATCGATCGCGCGGTCGAGCTCGCCCAGCTGCTCGGCGATCGGCGCCGCGTCGGCGTGGCGCCGCATCTTGACGAGCACGTCGAGCGCGGCGCGCGCGCCGTCCTCGGTCGCGGTCAGCTGCGCGAGCAGCTCGGTCACGGCCGCCCGGCGATCGTCGTCGCCGCGGGTGACCACGGAGGAGATCTCGATCGCGTAGCGCAGCGCGCGCGGCAGGTCTCCGGCGGCGCGCGCCGCCTCGAGCGCGCCGCGGAAGTCCCACAGCTTCTCGAACAGCTCGATCGCGCGCGCGTGGTCGCCGCCGGCGAGGGCGGCGCGCGCGGCGTCGGCGTGCCGGCCGGCCGCGATCAGCTCCTCGACGCTCACCGCGCCGGTCGCCTCGGCCGGCTCCTCGCGCGGCTCGGCGATTTCGGCGGGCGGCTGCTCATCCGAATTGCCTGCCACGGCGGAGCGATGATACCAGACGACACCCATCATGCATTCGCGCAGCGCACATCGATCCCTGCTCGTCGTCGGCTCCGTCGCGCTCGATGACATCGACGGCCCGTTCGGGTTCCACCGCGACCTGCTCGGCGGCTCGGCGTCGTTCATCGCGCGGGCGGCGTCGTACTTCACGCGCCATGTGTCGGTCGTGGGCGTCGTCGGGGACGACTTCGCGCAGCGCCACATCGACGAGCTCGCCGCGCTCGGCGTGGACGTCTCGGGCATCGAGCGCCGCTCCGGCGAGACGTTCCACTGGGTCGGCCGCTACGCGCCGGACCTCGCGACCCGCGAGACGCTCGACACGAAGCTCGGCGTGTTCGCCGAGTTCCAGCCAAAGATCGGCGAGGTCGGCCGGGACGCGCAGCTCGTCCTGCTCGGCAACATCGATCCGGTGCTCCAGCTCGACGTCCTGACGCAGGTCCGCGCGCCGGTCCTGGTCGCCGCCGACACGATGAACCTGTGGATCAACATCAAGCGCCCCGACCTCGAGCGGATGCTCGCGCGGATCCACACGATCATGCTCAACGACGAGGAGGCGCGCATGCTGGCGGGCCAGCACAACCTGCGCCGCGCCGCCGCGCACATCCTCACGATGGGCCCCACGTCGGTGATCATCAAGCGCGGCGACGCCGGCGCGCTCCTGTTCCACGGCGGCGGCGTGTTCGCCGCGCCCGCGATGCCGCTCGCCGACGTCAAGGATCCGACCGGCGCGGGCGACAGCTTCGCCGGCGGCTTCATGGGCTACCTCGCGTACGCTGGCGATCTGTCGCCGAGGACGATCCGCACCGCGATGATCATGGGCAGCGTGATGGGGAGCTTCGCCGTCGAGGAGTTCTCGGTCGACGGCATTCGCGACCTCACGCGCGAGCGGATCCAGCAGCGCTTCGACGAGCTCGCCGAGCTCGCGCACTTCGAGCGCGTCCGGCTGTAGCCGCCCGGCTCGAGGGCGCGCTCCTCCCGCGCTGGCGGCGGCGGGGCGCGACGGCGCTCGCGCTGTCCGGGTCTCCAAGAAAGCGGAGGCGCCCAGGCGCCGAGGTCCATCGCGCCGCGGTGCTTGACTCGCGCGCGGTCCCTCGGCTCATCATCGGCGCGTGGCGGACCACGAGGACGGGGGGGATCCGCTGCTCGTCGAGGGGACGCGCGTCGGCGACTTCCTGATCCGCGGGTTCCTCGGCGAGGGCGCGATGGGGCAGGTCTACGTGGCGCAGGACGTGACGCTGCACCGGCGGGTGGCGCTGAAGTTCATCAAGCGCGCGGTGATGCGGGGCGACGGGGTCGAGCGGTTCCTCGACGAGGCGCGGGCGACGGCGAGCTTCAGCCACCCGCACATCGTGACGTTGCACGCGGTCGGGGAGCACGAGGGGCGGCCGTACCTCGCGCTCGAGTACCTCGACGGG
>Ga0247790_10000159_pt1 | contig 35390 bp, 30 predicted proteins | sample UWRJS171409R4_FD_179913 | JGI IMG/M metagenome (GOLD analysis project Ga0247790, IMG submission 179913) | Soil microbial communities from Arlington Agricultural Research Station in Wisconsin, United States - UWRJ-S171-409R-4 | ecosystem: Environmental > Terrestrial > Soil > Agricultural land...
TGAGCCGGGCGGCGAGGGCGGCGACCTCGCTGCCGAACCAGTGCTTGAAGCTCGCGATCACCTGCTCCGGATCGAGCCTGCCGTCTGTGAGCAGCTCCGCGTCGATGGCGCGCCGGTCGGCAAAGGCACGGGCCAACGTGCGGGCGGGGGCGTCGCCAGTGTCGGTCGCGCCACCGTCGAGCGCCTGGAGTGCATAGTCGACCGCGTCACGGACGGTGAGCGGTGCATCGTCGTCCGACCGAGCGGCCAGGAACCGCCAGGCCACGCGGAGCAGGTCACGGACGTTGCCTGGCAACGGATGTGCACGGAGCGCGCGGAGGATATGTGCGTGCTGAGGCTCGCCGACGCGGGCATAGCGGACCGGTGCACGGGAACGAATAGCGGCCTCCTCCAGCACCGTGGGCCAGAGCCAGTCCAGCTCCTCAGGGACCTCGCGAAGCGGAGGCACGGTCAGCGTGAACGCCCGGACGCGATCGAGGAAATCGGAGTCGAGCTGCTTGCGAAGCGCATCGGGCGCGAGGTTCGTCGCCGTGAGCAGGCGCAGGTCTGTGTGCTTGATCTCGGAGCTTCCGACGGGCTGGTAGGCGCCTTCCTCCAGCACCTTGATGAGCAGCCGTTGCAGATCCTTCGATACGTCTCCGATCTCGTCCAAGAACAGCGTGTCGCCATTGGCGCGTTCGAGCAGCCCCGGGCGGTCCTTCTTGGCGTCGGTGAACGCCCCGGCGACGTAGCCGAACAGCTCGGCGCGCATCGTCTCGGCGGAGTACTGTCCGCACGGCACCGCGGGCCAGGCGGCATCGAGCTCGGGGCGGCGGAACGGGCTGTGGAAGCGAATCCACGACGCGAGCGTGGTCTTGCCCGTACCCCGTTCGCCCAGTATCAAGACCGGTACTTTGAGGCGGGCAACCCGTCGCGCTTCATCGTACAGGCCACGGAGCTGCTGCGATCTGAACTGCTTCGGATCCCACCGGATGCTCCGGTCCACCTCGCTGGTAGTCGTCGGCCGCGTCTCTTGCCAGCGCTTGAAGAAAGTATCGACGCCGAGTGACAGTGGCACCACCGCCGGCCGCCCTCTACGCTCGTCGGGGCGAAGGGACTGGACGGCGATGAAGGGGGCCTCGACGAAACCAGTTTCGGCCATGAGCACCCATACGGTGTGCATCGCGGCCGTGCCAGGCGAGAGATGGATCACCAACTCGCGGTGTCGGAACTGCCGACGGATACGGGGCAACTGGATTCGCAGCCATTCGTAGATGGCGGCGTGATCCGTGGGGTCGTCATGGACCCAAATGTGCGGATGAAGCTGCACGGTCGGGGCACGCTTGGCGAGCGCCGCCACGAGCTCCTCGTAAATGCGGTCGTGCATTGCCGCCTCGGCGCCTCCCTGGCGCAGCACGACCACGTCACCGATGCGACCCGCGTACGGGGAGGCGGGATCCGTGAGCAACGTGAGCGTCGGACCCGGAACGAGCCCTTCGCGGAATGGGCCGCCGCTCTTGACCCGCTCGTAGGGGTCATTGCGGGTCGCGAGCCAGGTCAGGAGCACGGAGGCGCTCATTGGCACGTGCCAGCTTAGTACACCTCCCGGGACTTAGACGGTGCTCGGGATCTGCCTACTCCGCAGTTATTTGACCAGGGTTGTGCTTTGTTGAGATAGCTACAGGTTGCGGAGCACTTTGTTCCGCGGACGCCACGACAGTCGCGTGGCCGGTGGATCGTCCGGCCAGACCGGCGGCCACGGCAGCGGGAGTCGTGCTCCGAGCGCGTCGGCGAGATCCTCGACGAGCGCACCGAGGTACAGCAGGCCAGGCTTGGCGAGGAGCACGTCCCAGGTAAGGCCCTGCAGCGCCGCGGCACCGCCGTGTGACTCATCGTACGACGTGCAGCTCTTCGCGCCACCATCGCGGCAGAGCCACTGGAGGTAGCCCTTCGGATGGCGCTCGCGCTGGTCACCGAGCCACTTGGGTCGGTCGGCCTTCTTCCGGCCCCTCGCGATCCAGCGCGGGCAGTCGGCTTCGCTCGCGCGCAGGTACTGTGCGTCGGTGGCGTGGAAGTCCTCGAGGTCGCCGCCGTCGAGTAGCGGCACGACGCCGCCGGGGACACCGGCGACGCGCAGCGCCTGCGGATCGCCGAAGAGCCACGCCTCGATCATCGGGACGATCAGGTGAAACGAGACGCGCTCCCGAAGCGCGCGTTCGGTCCGCTCGCGCGTACCCTGCAAGCTGGCCACGTGGCGCTCGACGGCGCACCGGAACACCCGGATCACGCGATCAGGCTGATGGCGGTTGGCGAGCTCCAGGTCGTCCAGCACGATCACGACGTCGGCCTCGTGGCGGCGGCGGTCGCCCAGCGCCTCCTGTGCAGCGCGCTCGACCAGAATGCTCGCGGTCTCGGGCAGGTATTCACCCTCGTGATTCGCCGTCAACGCGGTCGAGGTGAAGCCATCGAACGGTCCTGTGGAATCGAAGTCGGCTGCGCCGGGGAGCGCGTAGAAGTCGTGTCCGGGAAAGAGGCGCTGGAGCCCACTCCCCAGCCCGTGCCACTCGGTGCGGCCTGTCGGGATCAGCGCGACCCTCATGGATGCGGCGGCTTGACCAGCGGGGACCCGAACGCGAGGCGCTCGTACAGCGTGCCGAGCTTCGCTTGCGCGAGCCATTCTTCGGTGTGCAGCTCGGTCAGCGCGATCGGGAGCGGGCGATCTGGATCGCTGCGATCCAACACGAAGACCCGCTCGATCTCGTCCCGGAACTGGTTCATCACCACCGGAGAGTGCGTAGTCACGACGACGGTGAGCCCCTGCGCATCGCCGCGCTCGCGCATCGCCGCGATCAGCTTGCGGATCGCGTGCGGGTGGAGCTGGTTCTCCAGCTCGTCGAACGCGATCAGCGAGCCGGGCGGTGCCCCGGCGATGGCCGTGAGGTGCAGGAGCCCTGTGATGAGCCCGTCAGCCATCCGCTCCGGGGGCAGGCCGCGGTCGGGATCGGGAGCTCCCGGCGGATACAGCACGGGGAAGCCGCGCTCGAACTCGATCGTCGCGATCTGGCCAGGGAACGCCTCGCGCGCGGTCTCCATCACCCAGTCGAAGCGCCCCTCGGAGCGGATCGCCGATGCCTTCCAGTGGGCGAGGACCGACCACAGGTTCGCGCCGTCACCGTGCAGCGAGTCCTGGCGCAGCTCGACGGGCTCCGACCGCTTCACCTTCCGGAGCTCGTACGCTTCGTAGACGCGGATCCCGGTGACAGCGTCCACCAGCGGCTTCATCCACGCCGCGTCGCCGCGGTCCCAGAGCACCTTCGCCGCGCACCGCACCGGATCGCGCGCCTGCCGCTCCTCGCCGAGCTGCCAGCCCTGGTCGAACATGACGGCGCGGAGCACGGGCTGGCCGGCGCGGTGGAGCTCCTCCCCGTACGTGTCCTCGATCCCGGCGGCGACCATCGGGAAGCGGAGCGTCCATACGAGATCGTCGACCCGGAGCTCGAACACGACGGGCTCGCTCTCGGGTACGTCGACGTTCCGGAAGTAGCGCGCGTCCACCTTGAGGAGCGCGGCCTCGTGCCCGCGCTCGAACAGCACGCGCAGGAACTGCAGCGCGTCGAGGACGGTCGACTTGCCGGCACCGTTGGCGCCGGAGAGCAGGCAGAACCCGGATGGCGTCCAGTCCAGGCGCTCGAGGACGCGGAAGTTTCGGGCCTGGATCGTGAAATGAGCCAACGAGCGCGCTCCTGCCCGTCGACGATATCACGCGTGGGATCGCGGCACCGGCGGCTACTCGCGGTAGCGGACGGCCTCCTGGACGATGCTGGGCGCGGGCAGGTGCGCGTCGCGGAAGGCGCGGCCCATCGCGTCGAGGCTGCTGTAGCCGACGGTGCGGGCGACGTCGCTGGGGGTGCAGCCGGGGGCGGAGAGCAGCGTGACGGCGGCGCGCAGCCGCAGGACGCGCATGGCCTCGCGGAAGCCGCCGCCGTAGAGGTTGAACGTCGTCGTGAAGTCGTGCAGGTCGCGGCCGAGCTGGCGGAGGGAGAGGCGGGCGATCGCGGCGACCTGCTTGAGCGACGTCGAGGTGGCGAGGTCGCCGTAGAGGGGCTCGAGCACCGACCAGACGCGGACGAAGCGCTCGGGCTCGTCGGTGACGACGCTCTCGGTCACCTCGCGCGCGAGGAGCTCCGCCGCGCCGAGCGCCTCGATCAGGCGGTGCACCGCGGCCTCGCTGCGTGTCCGCGAGAGCTCGTGGTAGGCGTCCCACACGCGCGGCGGCAGCTCGAGCGGGCCGCGCGCGAGGCCGACGGGGCGGAGGAGCGCGCCGGCAGGCACGCGCAGCTCGACGATCTCGCACGGCGCGCCGAACGAGCGGAACGTCCGCGCGCCAGGGACCACGTGATCGAACTCGGTCTCGGCGAGCGCGAACGCGTGCGGGCCGGGCCGCGGCGGCTCGCCCGCGAGCTCGAGCGCGCCGCGCAGCGTGACGTAGAGATGGGCGACCTGGCCGGGCGCCTTGCCGCGCGAGCCGAACGCGCTGTCGTAGAGCAGGCGGTCGCGCGTCACCAGGTGCGCGCGGAGGCGCCGCTCGAGGAACACCGTGGTCTGCAGCGTGCTGGCCCCGAACGTGCGGGTGCTCGACGCGGACAGCACGTCACTTGCACTCGAGGACCGCCGCGCACGACGGCTGCTTGTTCACGCAGTCGATGTGGCGCGTGACCTTTGCGGCGTTGACGGTGGCGTCCTGCTCGAGCGCCGAGCACGCCGCCACGCACTCCTTCTCGTCGAAGGGCATCTTGCTGCTGGTCTCCTCGATGCACTCCGCCTCCCGCTTGCAGACCTCTTTGCAGGCCGTGCTGCGGGGCTCCGTGCAGGCCGCGAGCAGCGCCGCGAGGAGGAGACATCGCATCGCCGCGCATTGTACCGCATCGGGCGCGGCGCACCGGGCGAGGCGGGCGAGGTCGGCGTGGCGGTCGCGGCGGTCGCGGCGGTCGTACCGCGCCCCGGCGCTCGGCGCCCGCGATCACAGGTCTTCGGCGGACTTCAGGATCTCGGGGATGAAGTCGCGGCGAAGCCGGATCAGCGACGGCTGCTTCGTCGGGTTCAGCACCGTCACCGTCGCGCCGGTGGAGCGGGGCGTCTCGCCACCGACCTCGTGGGCGTCCATCGAGAGGACACAGTCCTTGCCGGCCTTGCGGGCGCGGGCGCAGTCGTCGGTGGCCATCTTGCCAGCATCGGCCGCCGGGCTGGGGTTCGCCGACGCGGGCAGGGCGGAGAGGGTGAGCGAGGCGAGGGTCGCAACGAGGAAGGTGCGCATGCCCCAAAGACACGGCCGGGCGGCCGCGGTTGCGGAGGTTCATACATGACGCCCCGAGCTTCGCCCCCTCGCTTGCGCTCGGGGGCTTCAGTCGGCGCGGCGCTCCGAACGCTTCCGCTGCGCTGCGCGCCAGCGCGCGAAGTGGCGCTCGATCAGCTCGCGGTCCGCTCGCGCGAGCGCGAGACGGCCGCGCGCCTCATCGACGGCGGCGAGCTGGCCCTGGTGCGCCGCGGCCGCGCGCAGGTGCGCGCCGACGGCGGCGTCGAGCTCGCGACGAAGGCGCGCGGCGTGGCGCTCGGCGAGGGCGAGCAGCGCGGGCGGCGCCGCGCCGCGGGCGAGGAGCTCGGCCGGCGCGCGGGCGGCGGCGGCGAGCCGCGCGCGCGCGAGGTCGACGCGGTGCTGGGCCTGGGCCTCGCCGCCCGCGGCCGCGCGCGCGTCATCGACGGCCGCTGCCAGCGCGCCGCGCCGTGCGCGTTCGTCACGGTCGCGCGCGTCGCGCAACGGTGCGAGCCGATACCTATCCACTCGCGCGATGTTACACTCGTCGAACATGGTCGACGCCGGGGGCGCACCGATGGATCGCTATGTCGTCACGGAGCACCTCTCCGAAGGCGGCATGGGGGCGATCCTCCTCGGCAAGAAGCTCGGCGCGGGCGGCTTCGAGATGGAGGTGGTGCTGAAGCGCCTCCTGCCGGAGTTCACCCAGCAGGAGGAGTTCCTCGACCTGTTCATTCGCGAGGCGAAGCTCTCGGCGACGCTCGACCACGCCAACATCGTCCACACGATCGATTTCGTCACGGCCAACAGCGAGTACTTCATCGTGATGGAGTACCTGCCGGGCGGCGATCTCCGGACGCTGATCAAGAAGGCGAAGCGCCGCGGCAGGCGGTTCTCGCCAGCGGCGGCGATCCGGATCTGCCGCGAGGTCCTGTCGGCGCTCGCGTACGCCCACGTCAAGCGGGACTTCGACGGCCAGCCGCTCAAGCTGATCCACCGCGACGTGTCGCCGTCGAACATCCTCGTCTCGTACACGGGCGAGGTGAAGCTGACCGACTTCGGCATCGCGAAGGCGGCCACCCACAACTCGCTCTTCTACAAGGTGAAGGGCAAGGTCGGGTACATGTCGCCCGAGCAGGCGCGGAGCGAGACGCTCGATCACCGCTCGGACCTCTACTCGATCGCGGTCTGCCTCTACGAGGTGATCACCGGCGAGCGGCTGTTCGTGCACGCGGGCCTGACGACGTCCGCCGACGAGATCTACTCGCAGCCGGTGCCGGCCGTCTCGCGCAAGGTCCCGGGCCTCACGGCCGACTTCGACGCGATCATGGCCAAGGCGCTCGCGATCTCGCCCGACCGGCGCTACCAGACGGCCGGCGAGTTCCAGGAGGCGCTCACGCGCTGCGCGCACCGGAACGGCCTGCTCATGTCGGCGCCCGAGCTCGCCGCCGAGCTGCGCGACGCGTGCGGCGACTTCGAGCAGTGGCGCAGCGACGACGACGAGGAGGAGGCGGTGGGCGCGCCGCGCGCCGGCACCGAGGTCTACGACGCGGCGGACGACGAGGACGAGGCGGACGACGAGGGCGACGGACGCGACACGCGCGAGAGCGAGCACGATCGCGAGCGCGAAGACGAGGACGGTGACGATCTCGGCCTCGGCCCGGTCTCGATCCACTCGATCGCCGCGCGCTCCTCGGTGGATCGCAGCGCGCGGCCCAAGGCCGAGGTCAGCCGGTTCCACGGCGTCGAGCTGACGTCGATCATCAACATGATCGATCTCGAGGCCGAGGGCGGCAGATCGCTCGACTCGGGCCCGCGGAGCTTCGACTCGGGCGCGCGAGACTTCGACCCGAGCCCGCTGGGCCAGGGGACGCCGGGCGCGCGGCCCAACCTCACGCAGCACGGGATGGGCGTCCCGAGCGTATCGGACCTCGCGCCGACGGCGCCCCGCCCGCTGCCGTTCCCGCAGCCCGCGCCGCAGTGGCCGATGGCGCAGCAGGGGCCGGCGCCGATGGCGTCGCAGCAGCCGCAGCGGCAGCCGATGCCGATGCAGGCGCCCCGGCAGCCGCTGCCGCAGCCGAGCATGGAGCGGCCGTCGGCGCGCGGCGCGGCGCAGGCGAGCCGCCGGAAGCCGTCCCGCATCCGGCCGTGGCTGGTGATCGCGCTGATCATCATCCTCACCGGTGTCGTGGCGATCCTCGTGGCGATGTCGGGCCCGAACATGCCGGCCGTGCCGCCCAAGTGATCTCCTGTCCGGCCGGCTTGACTGCCGGCGCGAGCCGGGCCGCGCGTGCGTGAGCGGAGTTGGCGTATTTACACCCGAAGTGACGCCAGCTACGATGCCCAAGCCGGGTAGAGATGTCGCGCGATCGCTCCAACGTCACAGCTCTGCTCGATGAAGCTCCGTCGTATTCGCGCCAGAACGCGGGCGGCATCTTCGTCGTCATCAAGGGACCGGATCGCGGCGAGGTGGTGCGGCTGACGCGCGAGCCGGTGTCGTTCGGCTCGGGCCCGCAGTGCAGCCTGGTGCTCACCGACAAGACGGTGTCGCGCAAGCACCTCGAGGCGCAGCTCGTCGACGACGAGGTCATGATGATCGACTGCGGCTCGACGAACGGCACGTTCATCCAGGGCTCGCGGTTCGAGAAGATCGCGATCGGCTTCGGCGCCGAGGTGAAGCTCGGCCGCACCGTCATCAAGTTCCTGCCCGACGAGGAGATCGTCGAGCCGGAGCCGTCGGCGCAGGCCGCGTTCGGCACGATCGTCGGCGGCGACACCAAGATGCGGCAGATGTTCACGCTGCTCGAGGACGTCGCCGCCACGAACGCGACCGTCCTGATCGAGGGCGAGACCGGCACCGGCAAGGAGCTGATCGCCGAGGAGGTCCACAACCACTCGCCGCGCCGCGACGGCCCGTTCGTCGTGTTCGACTGCGGCTCGGTCCCGCGCGAGCTGATCGAGTCGATGCTGTTTGGCCACGTGAAGGGCAGCTTCACCGGCGCGATCACCGACCGGCGCGGCGCGTTCGCCGAGGCGCACGGCGGCACGATCTTCCTCGACGAGATCGGCGAGATGGCGCTCGATCTACAGCCGAGCCTCCTGCGCGTGCTCGACAAGCGCGCGGTGCGCAAGGTCGGCTCGAACACGTACGAGAAGATCGACGTCCGCGTCGTCGCCGCGACGAACCGCGATCTGCGCGCCGAGGTGGCGAAGAAGTCGTTCCGCGAGGACCTCTACTACCGCCTCGCGGTGATCCGCGTCAGCGTGCCGCCGCTCCGCGAGCGCGGCACTGACATCCCGCTGCTCATCCACCACTTCGTCAACAACTTCGGCCCGGGCCTCAGCGTCTCGCCGGAGGACATGGCGCGGCTGGTGCGCCACAGCTGGCCGGGCAACGTGCGCGAGCTCCGCAACGTGATGGAGCGCGCCTGCCTGCTCGCGCGCGGCTCGACGATCAACCTCGAGGACGCGCTCGTCAGCGAGGCGGCGCCGAGCCTCGGCATCCGCACCGACCTGCCCTTCAAGGAGGCGAAGGGGCAGCTCGTCGAGATGTTCGAGCGCGAGTACATCGAGGATCTGATGCGCCGGCACAAGATGAACCTGTCGGCGGCGGCGCGCGAGGCGCAGATCGATCGCAAGCACCTGCGCGAGCTGATCCGCAAGTACGGCCTCGATCCGCGGGCCAAGCTCGACGGCGAGGAAGCGCCGGACGACGACTGACGACGACGGACGACGACGGAGGGCCGCGCCGCGCGGTGCGTCAGGGCATCAGGCGCCCGGCATCAGGGATCGATGCGAATTCGATACGAGAGCCGGCCGTCCTTGATGTTGATCTCCCATTTGCGGCGGGCCTCCGTGACGATGTCGTAGACCTCGACGACGTGCTTGCCGACCGTGGTGTTGATGCGCTCGGTGGGGCACGTCTGGCCCGTGGGCTTGCCGTCGACGAAGACGTAGTAGCGGTCCTTGTCCTTGCAGCGGAGCACCTTGATCCCGGCGAAGTCTCCGCTCGGGGTGACCTCCTTGAGCGGGATCGAGAACTGGCCGTGACCGTCGACCTGCGCGACGTACAGCTCGTGGCCGGGGAGCAGGATCGCCACGGTGTGCCGATCGTTCGTGCCGGGGAGCTTGAGCGGCGTCGTGCCGGCGTCGGCGCCGTCGATGAAGACGCGCGCGCCGGCCGGCGTCGAGACGATCGACAGCTCGTTCGACGGCTTCGGCCCGTCGGGCGGCTTCGGCGCGGCGTCGGGGCGGAGCTCGACGGCCGCGGGCGGCGCGTCGACGGGCGCGCGCGTGCCGCTGCCGGTCGCCACGGCGCTGCTGCCGGTGGCGCTGCTGCCGGTGGCGCCGCTACCGGTGGCGCCGCCGCCGGTGGCGCCGCTGCCGGTGGCGCTGCTGCCGGTGGCGCCGCTGCCGGTGGCGCCGCTGCCGGGCGCGCCACCGTCGCTGCTGATCGCGCCGTACACGAACCAGCCGCCGACCGCGAGCACGGCGGCCGCGGCGACCCCGCCGCCCGCGAGCAGGAGCCGCCGGCGCTGGGCCTCGCGCGCAGGAGCCGCGCTGGCGGCCGGCGCGCCGGCTGGGCCGGGCTCCCCGGCCAGGCGCTCGGGCGGTTGGCCGGCGCCTCCGGGCGCGGCCGGCGGTAGCAGGTGGCCGCCGCCGCGCGGCGCGCCGGGGCCGTCGGGCGGGGCCGCGGGCTCGCGCCCGAGCCGGATCACGCTCGGGCCGAGGGCCTCCAGCGGGATGTTCGTGTTGGGGCGCGGCGGCTCCTCGGCGAAGCCGCCGCCCGGGATCTCGGCCGCGAGGTTGGTCCCGTCCGCGAAGGCGGCGGGCTCCTCGGGGAGCGAGCTGGCGCGCGGCCGCATGGGCTGGTCGCCGTCCTCGCCGCCCTCGCCGTCCCCGCCGTCCTCGCCCCAGGACGCGGCGTCTGCATCGCTCACCGGCTCCGCGAGATCCCCGTCATCGGCCGCGGCCATGCGCGCCATGCGCTGGCGTTCGTGCATGCCGGTCGCGATGTCGAGCTCGGGGTCGTCATGATCGTCGCCGGCGTCGCCGCTGGCGGGCGTGGCCTTGGGAGAGCTGCGCCGCGCGAGGGTGGCGATCTCGAGATCGTCGTCGTCGCCCGGCGCGGGCGCCGACATGCCGGCGGGATCCTCCGGCTCGACCGGGATCTCGAGATCCGCAGAGATCCGCTGCGACGGGCTGCTGCCGGGCGCCGGCTGGCTCGCGGGAGGCGGCTGCGAGCTCGAGAGGACGCTCGGGAGCGGCGTGGGCAGCCGCGGGAGGCCGACGCGGCCCCCGGCGGCCGGCGCCGACGGGACAGGCGGTGGGCCCGACGGGACAGGCGGTGGGCCCGACGGCGCGCCGGGGGAGCTCGGGCGGGTGGCGCCCGGCGGGGTCGCGGGCGGCCGTCCACCCGAGGCCGACGGCAACCGCTGTTGCGGGATGCCGACGAACGTGCCCGATCCCACCGACGATGGTCGCCGCGACGGTGCCCCCGGCGAGGCGACGCCCTGCGGGACCGGGACCGGCGCCGGGGGCACGCCGGGGACGGTGCTGAACGCGCCGGCCCGCGGCAGATCCGGCGCCGTCCTGCCCGGCTGATCCGGCCCTCCTGCCTGCGCCGGCGCGGCGAGCCCCGACTCGCGCTGGACCGGCTTGATCTCGTGGGTCGCGAGCTCGTCGCTGTGGTCCTGCGTGACCGCCGGCTCGGAGATCCGCTGGATCGGTCCGGTGCCGATGTGGAGCGGGAGCACGCCGGACAGATCGCCCTCGTGGAGCGCAGAGATCCGCTCGAGCGCCTGCTTCACCTGCGCGCCGATGTCCTTGCGCGTGCCCGGCACAGGCGCGACGCGGAGCGCGGCGTCGAGCGCATCGGCGAGCGCGCGCGCGTCGGGGAACCGCTCGAACGGCGAGCGCGCGAGGCAGCGCTGCAGCACGCGCACGATCGGCCGCGGCAGCGGCGGCTCGATCGGCGGGCCGGCCATCACCGACTGCGCGATCTGCTGCGGGGTCTCGCCGCGGAACGTGCGGTGTCCGGTGACGAGCTCGTACGCGAGGACGCCGAGCGCGAACACGTCGGTGGCGGCGGACGTGGCCTCGCCGGAGAGCTGCTCGGGCGCGAGGTACGGGACGCGGCTCGCGAGGCGCGGCGTCTCGACGGGCCGCGGCGGCAGCGTGGCGGCGAGGAGCCCGAAGTCGGTGATCTTGATGTCGCCCTCGGCGGTGATCATCACGTTCGTCGGCGCGAGCCCGAGGTGCGTGAGGCCGCGGCCGTGCGCGTAGCCGACCGCGCGCGCGGCCTGCGAGACGAGCGCGAGCGCGCCGCCCGCGGCGATCGCGGATCCGGCCAGCTTGGCCTCGGCGATGACGCGGAGCGCGTCGAGCCCGGCGACGTACTCGACGGCGGTGAACGTGATGCCCTGCGCGACGCCGAACTCCGACATCCGCGCGATCCGCGGGTGCTCGAGGCTGCCGTAGGCGCGGGCCGCGGCCGAGAGCGCCTGCGCGAGGGAGACGGTCGCCGTGATCTCGGGATGGAAGCGCTTGATCGCGAACTGCCGCTCGAACCCGGCGACGCCGAACACCTTGGCGCGCGAGACGGTGCCGCACGGACCGACGCCGATCGGATCGAGAAGCTGGTAGCGGCCCACCCGCTCCGTGGCTGCGACAGTCACCGGAGCCGACTTTATACGATGAGACCTGATGACGCGACGCGTTGGCTTCGCGAACATCGGCGATGCTCGCAAACTTGCCCTCTTGCGCGAACGCTGGCACGAGGGAATTCATGGCCAGCCGCAAGAAGACTCCAGAGACGTCGAGGATCGCGAGGGTGAGCACGGTGGCGTATGCGCGGAAGCAGAAGTCGGGCGGCGCGGGCGAGGGCGACGAGTCAGCGGCGGAGGCGGCGCCCGGCGCCGCGGCCGAGCCGAGCGCCGAGGGCGCTGCGCCAGGTGCTGCTGCGCCAGCAACTGCTGCTGCGCCAGCTGCTGCTGCGCCAGCTGCTGCGGCGCCGCCGTCGGCCGCCGCGCCGCCGCCGTCTGCCGCCGCGCCGTCCCCGTCTGCCGCCGCGCCGTCCCCGTCTGCCGCCGCGCCGTCCCCGTCTGCCGCCACGCCGTCCGCGTCGGCTGCCGCGCCGTCCCCGTCGGCTGCCGCGCCGTCCCCGTCTGCCGCCGCGCCGCCGCCTGCCGCTGCGTCCACGCCGCCTGCTGCTGCGTCCACGCCGCCCGCCAGCGGCGGGCTCGACGCGAAGTTCGACGTCACCGATCGATCCCAGCCGGTGCCGCTGATGGCCCCGGCCGACGTCGCGCCGCCCGCTCCGTCGCCGGCTGCCCCCAAAGCAGCCGCGCCCGTCGCCGCCGCCCCCAAAGCGGCCGCGGCCCGGCCGCGCGGGCAGACCGCCGATCCGCACGCCGAAACGTTGGGGATGCCCGTCATCGCGCCGGTCGGCAGCCCGCCCGAGATGCCGACCGCGCCGGTGCCCGCCGGGCGGTCGCCGAGCGCCGACGCCGTCGAGGATCCGACGCACATGCCCGGCCCCAAGGACATCCCGCCGGGCGAGCCGGGCGATCTGGCCGCCGCGCCCGGCCGCGTGCCGCCCGGCGACTCGCGCTCGCTGCGCCGCCGCGACGCCACGACCTATGAGTTCGCCCTGATCTACCGGCGCAGCACCTTCGTGATCACGCGGTTCGGCGTCGTCGGGACCCGCGGCCAGTGGCGAGTAGTTGAATACCCTACCTCTACGTCCGCGAGCCACGCCTACGCGAAGGAGTGCAGCCGCTTCGTCTCGGACGGCTTCTCGGACTATCGTGATTGAGGTGGCCGATCGGAAACGCGACGCATCCTGGCTCGTGCGCTGGGCGCTCGATGCGCCGCGCCGCTGGCTCGGCCGGCGCAGCTCGATCGGTCAAGACGTCGCCGGCGGCGCCGACGGGCTCTCGTACCTCCGCCACCTGGTGCGCGGGAACCGGATCCGCCGCGGCGCGACGTTCGAGGAGGTCACGCCGACGTCGCCGCCGATCCTCATGATCCACGGCTTCCTCGGCACCCGGGGCTCGATGTATTTGCTCGAGCGCCGGCTCGTCGAGGATGGCTTCGTCGTGGTGTCGTTCAACCTGGGCACGCTGAACGTCCGTGACATCCGGAGGTCGGCGTTCCTCATCCACCGCAAGATCGAACGGATCCTGGCGCAGACCCCGTCGCAGCGGATCGACATCATCGGGCACTCGATGGGCGGGCTGATCGGCCTCTACTACGTGAAGAAGCTGGGCGGCCACGCAAGAGTTCGGAAGCTGATCATGATGGGTACCCCCGTACGGGGGACCTGGGCGGCCCTGGCCGGGGTCATGACCCTGGGCCTGTGGTCGACCTCTTCGTGGCAGCTGCTCCCGCGGAGCCGGTTCCTGGACGAGCTGGCCAAGGGGCCTATCCCTCCAGGGGTCGAGGTCCACACCATCGCCGCCGCCCGCGACTGGGTGGTGCCGCTCTCGACCACACGGCTCTCCGGTGCGAATGCGATGACCGTTCCACTCGGACACTCGAGCCTCGTGGTATCTGAAGAGGTCTACCGTCGGGTTGTCACGGCACTACGGCCGCCGCATGAACAGGCCGTAGATGAAGTGCCGGCGACCGATTGACGGGCGTTTGCTTGCGCATGTCGTATGATCGCCACTAGAATTTTCGCGACCGTGTCGTCGGTGGCCGCAGCATGGTGACCGGCGCTCTCTCCATGAACGACCGTCCTCGCTTCGCGCTGCGCTTCATCTCGGGCAAGTACCAGGGTGGTGAGTTCCCGCTTCGTATGAACCGGGAGATCATCATCGGGCGTTCGAGCGACCTGGACATGGTCCTCGTCGAGGACATGGTCTCGCGCCGCCACGCGAAGATCAGCTCGACGGACGCCGAGGTCTACATCCAGGACATGGGCTCCACGAACGGCACGTTCGTGAACGGCGAGAAGATCACCGGGCGCGCCCAGCTCCACGAGGGCGACCGCATCCTGGTCGGGACCTCGATCATCAAGGTCGTGGGGGTCGAGGGCATGCTCGCCCAGACGACCGAGGCCGAGGCGCGCCGCCGGCTGGAGGCCGGGGCGCAGCAGCGCTCGGCGACCCAGGGCCGGCCGATGTCGGGCGTGATCGAGGAGATCCCGCTGCCCGACCTGCTCCAGCTCCTGTCGACGAGCCGGAAGAGCGGCGTGCTCACGATCAACAACGGCGTGAGCCTCGGCAAGATCTACCTGCGCAAGGGCGCGATCTACTTCGCGACGATCAACGACGACTACGCCCTGAGCCCGCAGAAGGCGATCTACCGCATGCTGACGTGGGCGACGGGCACGTTCGAGCTGGAGCCGAACGTCGAGCTGCAGGTGATGGAGGAGATCCAGGAGTCGACGGAGGGCCTCCTCATGGAGGGCGTGCGGCAGCTCGACGAGTTCCGCAACCTCCAGAAGCAGCTGCCGCCGCTCGGCTCGCCGCTGGCCGTGCCGACCCCGCTCGCCGGCAAGCTGCGCGAGCTGTCGCCGTCCGAGCTGGACACGTTCCAGCTGGTCCTCGACCACGGCCAGCTCCAGCGGGTGCTCGACAACTTCCCGGGCACCGATCTCGACGCGGCGCAGAACATCATCAGCCTGATGAAGCGCGAGTTCGTCGTCGTCCCGTAGCGCGGCGCGGGGCATAATGAGGTCGCCGTGCCGATCTCCCTCGCTCGGTCCTCCGCCGACGGCTCCTCCGGACCGGCTCGGGTAGGCTCCATAGGCGCGATCTTGCCGCAGCCGATCCACGTCTGCACCGAGACGATCTCGACGGAGATGCGCCTGCGGACGCCGTACCGCGGCATCGAGACGGGCCGCGAGACGCTCCGGATTCGCGTGCTCGTCGCGCCGCGCCGCCAGGTGCCGCACGAGGTCGTGATCGACGTCGACGACCTGGCCATCGAGGTCCGGTCGCCGGGGGCGGACGCCGGGAGCTGCGTCGTCCTCGGCGCGGGCGCGATCGACGCGCTGTTCGTCGTCGAGCGCCAGCCGCGCTGCGGGTTTTTGACCTGGTTCGGCGTGTTCGCGCGCCACCGCGGGCGCGCCGACCGGCTGGTGTTCGAGACTCCGGAGTCGCGTGTCGCGCGCTTCGTCGAGCGCACGATCGAGGATCGGCTCGGGCTCGACGACGAGCCGGTGCGCGGCGAGCTGCGGGTCAGCCTGTAGGCCGGGACGCGCGCTCCGCCTCTGTGTTAGGAACGGGCTCGTGAGCTCCTTGCGCGAGGCGTCGGCGGTGATCTTGCTCCGGCGCGTGGAGCCTGCGCCCGCGAGTGGCGCCGCCTTCGAGGTCTTCCTGGTGCGCCGGCGCAAGGGGGCCTCGTTCATGGCGTCGGCGTTCGTGTTCCCCGGCGGCGGCGCCGACCCGGGCGAGGACGCGCGGACGGCCGCGGCCCGCGAGCTGTTCGAGGAGGCCGGCGTCCTGCTCGCGCGCGACTCCGGCAAGGGCGCCGAGACGCTGAAGATCACGACGCAGGAGGTCCTGCGCCGGCAGATCCTCGGCGGCGCGAACGCGGAGGTCACGCTCGACAAGGCGGGCCTCGCGTGGTCGACCGACACGCTCGTGCCGTGGTCGCACTGGATCACGCCGTCGATCGAGCCGCGGCGGTTCAGCGCGCGCTTCTTCGTGTGCGAGCTGCCGAGCGGGCAGGATCCGCACTTCGACGACATCGAGACCGTCGAGGAGGTCTGGATCCGCCCGGCCGACGCGCTCGCGCGCGCGGGCGAGCTCGCGCTGCCGCCGCCGCAGGTGCGGACGTGCTGGGAGCTGGCGCAGCTGCCGACGATCGAGGCCGTGATCGCCGAGGGGCGGGCGCGCGCCGACGAGCCACACCCGATCCTGCCGCGGCTCTCGCAGCGCGGCGGCACCGGCGGGGGGCCGTGCTTGCTCCTGCCGTGGGACCCGGAGTACGTCGAGGGCGGGACGGGCGATGCCGCGCCGCTCACCTACCAGCCGCGGTGGGCCCGTGGCCCGAGCCGCTTCATCATGGAGGATCGCGCGTGGAAGCACGTCGGCGCACCTGGTTCGACGAGCGCGGGCTAGTCATCTCCCGGTCCGCGCCGGACACGTCCGGAGAGGAGGGAGGCGGCGCGGCCGGCGACCGGCGGCTGCCGTTCTACGCCGGGGCGATGCACTACTGGCGCGTCGATCCGCGGCACTGGGAGGCGTGCCTCGCGCAGATCCACGCGCTCGGGCTCACGATCGTCGAGACGTACGTGCCGTGGCGCGTCCACGAGCCAGAGCCGGGCGTGTACTCGTGGAGCGGGCCGAACGACCTCGGCCGCTTCCTCGCGCTGGCCCGCGCGGCGGGCCTGTCCGTCGTGCTGCGGCCGGGCCCGCACGCCAGCGCGGAGCTGACATGCTTCGGGATGCCGGATCACGTCGTGGGCGATCCGGCGGTGCAGGCGCGCACGGCGCGCGGCACGCCGGCGTTCTTGCCGTCGCCGCCGCGCGCGTGGCCCGTGCCGTCGTACGCGAGCGCGGCGTTCCTCGGCAAGGTGCGCGGGTGGTACGCGACCGTCGCCGAGGTCGTCCGGCCGCACCTCGCGCCCGACGGGCCGGTGGTCGCGCTCGGCGTCGACAACGAGGCGCAGCTGTTCTTCCGCCTCGGCGCGTACGACCTCGACTACCACCCCGACGCGCTGGCCTGGTGGCGCGAGGCGACCGCCGACGAGTGGCCGCCAGACGGTGTCGAGCCGCCGCGCGCGTGGGATCCCGCGGCCGCCGCGCGCTGCGCCGCGTGGGTCCGGTTCAAGGATCAGTACATCGCGCGGGCGCTCGGCGCGCTGGCCGCGCTCCTGGACGAGGTCGGGCTCGGCGGCGTCGCGCGGTTCCACAACCTGCCGCCGGGGCACCACGGCCTGTCCGACGTGCGCCGGATCCAGGCGGCGATCGGCGGCCCCGTCGGCCAGGGCGCGTACACGCGGCGCGCCGATCTGCGCGCGCTGCGCCGGCGCGCGGCCGCGCTCGTCGGTGACGCGGCGCCGATCCCGATCGCGTTCGAGGTCGGGGTCGGGTTCTTCCCGTGGTTCCCGCCGCTCGACGAGGGGCAAGATCCGGACCGCGAGCGCGATCAGCTCCTGTCCCTGCTCGCCGCCGGCATGCGCGGGTTCAACCTGTTCATGGCCGTCGAGCGCGAGCGCTACTACGGCGCCGCGATCGATGCCAAGGGCGCGCTCGCGCCGCACGCGGCGTGGATCGCGCCGCTCGTCGCCGCGCTGGCGGAGGTCGACTGGCCGGCGCTGCGGCGCCGGGCCGCGATCGCGCTCGTCGACACGCGGGCCGACGCGCGGCTCGGCCTCGCGACGTCGTTGCTCGATCCGGCGACGCCGGTGCTCGCCGAGGCGCTGAAGCTCGGCCCGGGCGGCGCGGCCGAGCTCGGCACCGACAAGGGCGCGGTCGCCGTGCGGCGCTGGCAGGACGCGCTCGCGGGCGCGCTCGAGCTGGCGCAGGTGCCGTACGCGATCGTCGGCGAGGCGGTCACCGAGGAGGAGCTCGCGCGCTACCGCGCGGTCGTGCTGCCGACGATCGAGCGCGTCGATCGCGGGCTGTGGCACCGCGTGCGCGCCGTGGTCGAGGCGCGGCGGAGCATCCTCGTGCTCGGCCCCGGCACGCCGGTGCGCGACGAGCTCGATCAGCCGCTCGACGAGCCGCCGCCGCGCCGGATCGGCCGGCTCAAGGAGGGCTCGCTCGAGGACCTGCCGGGTCTGGCCACGGACCTCGCCGGGATCGCCGCCGCGGGCGCGCCGACCGGCGCGCACAGCCTCGGCGATCACCCGGACGCGTGGCTGATCGAGCGGCCCGAGGAGGTCCGCGCGATGGCGTACGTGGACGCGCGGCAGGTGGTGCGCGTCGTGTTCGTCGTGAGCGACGCGGCGAAGCCGGCGAGCGCGGTCCTGCTCGCGGGCGAGGCGAAGCAGCTCCGCGACCCGTTCACGGCCGAGCGGGTCCGCGTCACCGGCGGGCGCGCGACGATCGCGCTGCCGCCGCGCGGCGTCCGCATGTTCATCGTCGAGCGGTAGCGGTCCACGGGCGCGGTCCGGGCCCGGTCTGGCTGGTCGCGATCAGGAAGGGCCGTCGAGCACCTCGGCGAGGGTGCGGGCGCCGAGGACGCGCTCGCCCCAGCGCTCGAGGTCCGCGAGGTCAGCCGCCTCGATGCGAGCGACGGCGGCCGCCGGCAGCTCACCGAACCGGGAGCAGAGCTGCCGCAGCAGCAAGCCGCGCTCCCCCTCCTTGCGTCCTTCCTTGCGTCCTTCCTCGCGTTCTTCGCGGCGCAGCTTGCGCTGGTAGTCGTCGAACCAAGCCTGGATCTCGGCGCTCACGTTGTCCTCCTCATGGGTCGGGTGCTCATGACTACCGAGCCGGAAATGTACCAGCAGCGGTGTGGTGACGCTGTGCTCCCAGGCGTCGTCGGGCAGCTTGGCGAGATCGGCCAGCGCCTGGGTGAACAGTCGGCCCTTGCCGAGCAGTCGCAAGAGCAAGGTCTCCCGCGTCCGGGACAGCTCTGTGAGCACGACGACGTAGAGGGCGAGCCCCCAGGTGGCGGCCTGGTAGACGCCCGGCTGGACCAACTGGCAGCCATAGGCGTCGAGCACGGTCGCGGGCTTGCCGGGGCTGATGACGACGAGCGTCGGGAACGGCACCTCGTCCGCGGGCGGCCTGTCGTGTCCGGGCTCCGCCGGGGGAGCGGCGGCGGCGGCGCGGGCGCGGCGCTCGAGCTCGTGGTGCCAGGTGAGCTGCTTGTTGAGGCACCTGCGGAGCTGGCGGAGGGTCGGCGTGTCGTGGAACGGCTCGAACAGGCAGGGCAGCGCCGCGAGCTCGCCGAGCAGGCCCATGTGGGCGCGCTCGGCGGCGCGCACGGGGTCGGGAACGGTGAAGACGTCGATCTTCTGGGTAGCGGCCAGGACCTCGACCTCGGTCTCGGCGGTGCAGGCGCGGCTCAAGGCGTCGCGCAGGATGTTCTTGGCGAACTGGTCGAACGGGTGATGCACGATGCGCCCCCTATCGGGCACACCGCGCCACGGGTTGCTTGAAATTCGATCTTTGGAGGGCGGCTCTCGGGGAAGCGCCTTGTCCGGGTACGTCCGGCAGCCGGACAGTCCCGGACATCAGGCGGCAGGCGGTGCGCCTACCCAACCCCGGTCCGGAGAGCTCCCGTCCGAGCGGATCCGCGTCACCGGCGGGCGCGCGACGATCGCGCTGCCGCCGCGCGGCGTCCGCATGTTCATCGTCGAGCGGTAGCGGGCCACGGCCCGGTCAGGAGGGGCCGCTCAGGAGGGGCCGTCGAGCACCTCGGCGAGGGTCTGGGCGTCGAGGACGCGCTCGCCCCAGCGCTCGAGGTCCGCGCTGTCGGCCGCCTCGATGCGAGCGACGGCGGCCGCCGGCAGCTCACCGAACCGGGAGCAGAGCTGCCGCAGCAGCAAGCCGCGCTCCCCCTCCTTGCGTCCTTCCTTGCGTCCTTCCTTGCGACCTTCCTCGCGTCCTTCCTCGCGTTCTTCGCGGCGCAGCTTGCGCTGGTAGTCGTCGAACCAAGCCTGGATCTCGGCGCTCACGTTGTCCTCCTCATGGGTCGGGTGCTCATGACCAACGAGCTGAAAGTGCACCAACAGCGGTGTGGCGACGCTTCGCTCCCAGGCGTCGTCGGGCAGTCTTGCCAGATCGGCCAGCGCCTGGCTGAACAGGCGGCCCTGGCCGAGCAGTCGCAAGAGCAAGGTCTCCCGCGTCCGGGGTAGCTCTGCGAGCACGACGACGCGCAGGGCCAGCCCCCAGCCAGCGGCCTGGTAGACGCCCGGCTGGACTGCCTGGCAGCCATAGGCGTCGAGCACGGTCGCGGGCTTGCCAGGGCTGATGACGACGAGGATCGGGAACGGCACCTCGTCGGCGGGCGGCTGGTCTTCGCCAGGCTCCGCCGAAGGAGCGACGACGGCGGCGCGCGCGCGGCGCTCGAGCTCGTGGTGCCAGGTGAGCTGCTTGTGGAGGCACCTGCGGAGCTGGCGGAGAGTCGGCGAGTCGTGAAACGGCTCGAACAGGCAGGGCTGCGCCGCCAGCTCGCCGAGCAGGCCCATATGGGCGCGCTCGGCGGCGCGCTCGTGGTCGGGAAGGGTGAAGACGTCGATCTTCTGCGTGGCGGCCAGGACCTCGACCTCGGTCTCGGCGGTGCAGACACGGCTCAAGGCATCGCGCAGGATGGATCGTCGATCACGTTGCGAGGGGTCCCAGCCAAGCGCCCGCAGCTCGGTCCCGAGCTGGCCCTGCGTCTTCACGGCTCCTCCGGGGGAGCGGCGTGCTCGCTGCCGGCGGTGCGTTCCGAGGCGGGCGCGACCTCATAGGTCGGCTCATCGTCGACGGAGGCATAGCGGAGCGTTTCGTCGAGCGCAGCGTCCGGGTCGATGTTCGTCACGCCGATCGTCGCATCGCCATCGTACCGCGTGACGGTGACGCGCCAGAGCGCCCGGTCGGGGCGGATCTCGGTCACGCGCCAGCCGAGCGAGGCCAGCTCGAGGAGCGCGGCGACGTGTGGACGAGGGTCCGGCGTGTGCGTGCTAGCGGCGTTCGAGGCGTTGGACGGGGCAGATGGATCGATGGTCAGCTTCATCGTCATCCTCCAGAAAGCCCAGCACTCACTGCGCCGGTGAAGGTATTTTGCGAAATGTTTTACTATTAGTCTAGATCGAATAGTAATATATTTCATGCTTCGCAAATGTTGGTCGATACGACTATTTGCTTCGTGATATCCGCCGATTGCGTGAAGCTCTTCAGGTCATCCCAGCTGCCAGGCCAATGGATCGGCCACGACAAACGGCTCGGGCTGGTGATGTGGCCAGCCGAGAAGGGCGGCTGGCAGCAACGGACCCCGTACACCGGACCGAGGCGGGCCCTCGAAGAGGTCGAGCCAGCCCTCGCGAGAGGAACGGGATGGCCGGGTGCCGGCGGCGGCAGGAGGCCGCTCGCGGCGAGCGGCAAACCAAGCAAGCTTGTTGGGCTACGGGTCCCAGAGGAGGAGCGCGCGGAGTGGGAGGCCGCTGCGGAGGGCGACGGGAAGACGCTCAGCGAGTGGCTTCGCGACACCGCCAACGAGGCCGCGCGGCGTGGTCGTGGAAGCCGTGAACGTCCGTAAGGTCATGCAACCAAAGAGTGACGCCGGCCGCCGATCACGCGCCTTCCGAGGCCGCCGCGGCTCCGGGCGGCTCCGGAGACGCGCCGGCCTTCTGGCCGAGCATGCGCCGCGCGAGCCGGCCGGCGCGGGCAGCGAGGCCGTCCATGAGCGAGTAGATCACCGGGACCACGACGAGCGTGAGGATCGTCGACGTGATGAGCCCGCCGATGACGGTCACGCCCATCGGGGCGCGCACCTCGCCACCCTGGCCGTGGCCGATCGCGACGGGCAGCATGCCGAATATCATTGCCGCGGTGGTCGCTGCCCGGCCTGCGCGGCGAGCACGCCAGGGCCGGTGATACAGTCGGGGCCATCATGCGGAAGCGCTTCGATCTCGTCGGGCTCGCGATCCTGCTCACCACGGCCTTGCTCCCGGCCACGGCCGCGCGGGCCGAGACGGTCAACACGATCCTGCTCCTCCACGGCGCGTTCGCCGACGGCTCGAGCTGGGACGCCGTCGTCCCGCTGCTCCAGTCCAAGGGCTTCAAGGTCGTCGCCGTCCAGCTGCCGCTGACCGGGCTCGCCGAGGACGTCGCGGCGACCAAGCGCGCGATCGACGCACAGCAGGGGGCGGTGCTGCTCGTGGGCCACTCGTACGCCGGGGTCGTGATCACCGAGGCCGGCAACAGCGACAAGGTCGCGGGGCTGGTGTACGTCGCCGCGTTCGCGCCCGGCGACAAGGAGTCGGTGAACGATCTCGGCAAGGGCAAGCCCGCGCCGGCGTGGGCGCCCAAGCTGCAGGTCGACAGCGGTGGCTACGCGTGGCTGACGCCGGAGCTCGTCGCGACGTCGTTCGCGCCCGACGTGCTGCCGCCGGTGCAGAACCTCATCGGCGTGAAGCAGAAGCCGATCCTCCTCAAGAGCTTCGATGCCAAGGTCACGAAGGCCGCCTGGAAGACGAAGCCCTCGTGGTACGTGCGCGCGGAGCAGGACAAGATGATCGATCCCGCCGCGCAGGCCGCGATGGCCAAGCGGATCAACGCGACCACGACGAACATCATGACGAGCCACGTGCCGATGCTGGCGAAGCCGAACGACGTGGCGGCCGTGATCCTGACGGCCGCGCAGAGCAAGCCGGCCCCGGCCAAGCCGGCCCCGGCCTCCGCGCCGGCCAAGAAATAGCCGGGCGGCCTGCTCGAGGGCTACGGCTGGCCTCTGGGATCCCACCGATCCCACCCGGTATGGCCGTGGGGGGCTACCGCGCGCGCAGGGGGAAGAGCACGCGTCGATCGTCGGGGGGCAGCGTGTCGAGCGGGATCGTCCAGGTCTCGTCGGCGCCGGCCGCCGCGGGGGTGGCGAGCGCGCCCGCCGCGTCGACGGTGAGATCGTCGACGAACGGCAGAGGCGCGCCCTCGCGCCACGGCAGCGTCGAGCGCTCGATCTGCCACGGCACGCTGCCGCCGCGGACCGAGCCGTACGACAGCTCGCAGTCGAGGTACGCGAGGAGCTGCTCGCGGCTCGCCTGGGCGGCGAGCTCGGTGAGCGAGCCGGCCGCGGGCAGATCGCGCGCGCGGTTGCGCGCGTAGAGGAAGTGGTCGCCGGCGACCACGAGCATGCGGTCGAGTCGGCCGGCGCGCGTGACGCGGACGGTGAGGAACTTGCCGTCCCCGCTCGCGAGGCTCCACCAGTGCTCGACGAACGAGCCGTCGAGCCCGTGCTCGAGCATGCTGCTGGCCCCGAGACGCTCGATGCGTCCGGTGTCGGCGCCGCCGCTCTTCGGCTGGTAGTCGAGCTCGTGGTGCCAGGTCGCGACGTCGCCCGCCACGGTGGTGTAGCCGAAGAAGCCGCGCTGCTTCGCGAGGGCAGCGAGCTCCGCGTCGGAGAGCTCGGCGAGCGAGCCGGCCGTGATCCGCGGGCGATCGGCCGGGATGCGGACATCGCCGAACCAGCGCGGCGTCTGGAGGTAGCGCACGGTCAGCGTGTTCGTGGTGACGCCGTCTCGGCGGATCCACTCGCGCTTCCACGTACCGGAGAGCCACGCGGGCAGCGCGGGGGCCACAGCGGGGCGTGGCTCCGGCGGCCGCGGCGTGCACGCGGCTGCGAGGATCGCGATGAGGGGCACACGCACGCCGGCAGTGTACCGGCCGGTGCGGCGATCCAGCGCCGTCCGAGCCGAAGCTGCGGGGGGCCCGTGGATGCTGCAGGGGCCGGGGCCCGGGCGACGGGCGCCGCGGAGGTGCTTCGGTCCGGTAGGGGCAGCGAAGGCGCCAGACGTGCGACCTAGGAGGTGTGCGGCGGCGGCCGATGCTGGTGTAGGGGGCCAAGGCAGAACCTATCTCTCCTCTCTCGGGAGGGGGGCAGCGAGCGAGCCAGCTCCCGCTTTGCGCAGCCCCCCCATGGCGGCTTGTCGGGGACTCGCGCGGATCCTCGGACCGGGGTAGGTTATGCGCGTGATGAGGGAGCTGTCTGGGGGGGGGCGGAGGGACGGACTTGCCCGATCACAGATCTCGCGAACGCCATGAACGACCGTCCTCGTTTCGCGCTGCGCTTCATCATGGGCAAGTACCAGGGGAGCGAGCTTCCGCTTCGTATGAACCGGGAGATCTTCCTCGGGCGCTCGAGAGATCTCGACGTCGCCCTGGTCGATGACCTGGTCTCGCGCTGTCACGCCAAGATCAGCGTGACGGCCTCCGAGCTCTTCATCCAGGACATGGGCTCCACGAACGGCACGTTCGTGAACGGCGAGAAGATCTCCGAGCGGGTCATGCTCCAGGAGGGGGATCGCGTCCTGATCGGCTCCTCGATCATCAGGATCGTGCCGTTCGAGGGCACGAGCAACCAGACGCTCGAGGCCGAGGTGCGCCGCTGGCTGGACGCCGAGGCGCAGCAGCAGTACGCGCATCGCTCGTCGCCAGCGACGGCGACGAGCGGGCGGCCGATGGCGGGCGTCATCGAGGAGATCCCGCTGCCAGATCTGCTCCAGCTCCTGTCGACGAGCCGCAAGAACGGCGCGCTCACGGTCAACAACAGCGGGCGCCTCGGCAAGATCTACCTGCGCAAGGGCGTGATCTACTACGCGACGATCGACAACGACTACGCTCTGACCCCGCAGCAGGCGATCTACAACATGCTGACGTGGGAGACCGGCGCGTTCGAGCTGGAGCCGAACGTCGAGCTGAAGGTGATGGACGAGATCAAGGAGTCGACGGAGGCCCTGCTCATGGAGGGCATGCGGCTGCTCGACGAGGCGCGCAACCCGCACAAGCCGCCGCCGAGCTCGGACCCGGTGGACCCAGACCTGGATTGGAACTGAGCTCCTGGCGCTGCTCCTGATCTCGATCTGATCTGACTGATCTGACTGATCTGATCGAGCGCTGACGCTTCCGATCGCGCCGATCGACCGCTCAGGCGCGGTCGGCGTCGGCATGCGTCGCGCGTCGCGGATCGCCAGCCAGGGGCCGACGTCCCCGACGGGATGTTCTGATCGACATGCATCGCGCGTCGCGGATCTCGGCTCGCGGCTCGCGCGTCGCGGATCGCGGATCGCGGGTCGCGGATCGCGCGTCGCGCTCCGCGGTGAGCCGCAACTCAGGGGTTACCCGACGGCGGCGCTCGCGTGGGGGCGGGGGCGCGCGGCGGCGCTCGCCGCCTTTGGGTAACTGGGCATCCGGACACAACACCATACGAATCGTTCTTTGTGCCTGTTTCCGGTAACTGAGCACTACGTATACGAATCATTCTCTGCGCCTGTTTCTCAGTGAGATCCAAAAACCTTCAAATTGCCATTCATCCTTGTGGCCGAGGTCCGACCATCGTGTAGAGTGAGTCGGTCGCGAGCACACACCCGAGCGCCGCATGCGTCGGGCGCGCGCGACGAGAGGCCCACGGGCGCGGTGTCGGCGGACGCCGCGCGCTCGCCGTGTGGCCGAATTTTCGGTCCGACTCCGATGCAGGGAGCTCATGCACATGAAGAGTCTTTTGGGGAAGTGCTTGTCGTTATTGACCGCGGCGGGCGCCGTGAGCGCGCTCGCGGCCTGCGGCGGGGAGGCCGCGCCCGGATCCGACGGTGATGGCGCCGGTGACAGCGGCGATGCGGCGGGCGAGCCGATCGAGCTGCCGCCGAGCGCGGTGAGCCAGATCGAGTCGCTGCTCGCCGAGAAGGCGGCGCGCACGCCGGCGCAGCGCAAGATCGCGTCGGCGCTCCTCTACGCGAAGAGCGGCCAGTTCGCCGCCGCCCTGGAGGCGAAGGACCCGGCGGCCCGGATCACGAGCCTCGCGCAACCCGACGCCCGGGGCCGCGTGCTCGTCGACATCAAAGGCGACGTCGCGGCGGCCGAGATCGCGGCGCGCGGCGGCGAGGTCGTCGGCGCGTCGCGGGCGCACCGCGCGACGCGCGCGTGGCTGCCGCTCGAGCAGCTGGAGGCGCTCGCGGCCGAGCCGGCGGTGCGGTCGATCCGGCCGGCGCTCCAGGCGAAGACGTCGCGGATCGATCCGCCGGGGTACGCGCCGAAGTTCCGCACCGGCTCGCGCGCCGAGCGGATCGCGGCGCTCCAGGCGGCGCGCGAGGCGTGGCAGGGCCCGGCGAGCCGGCTCCTGACGGAGGCGGTCGCGCCGGTCGCGCCGGGCGGCTCGCGGCTGTCCGAGGGCGTGGCGGCCCACGGCGTCGGCCGCGCGCGCAAGCTCTACGGCACCGACGGCACCGGCGTGCGGATCGGCGTCGTGTCCGACAGCGACGACTACCGCGAGGAGGCGATCGCGAGCGGCGATCTGCCGGCCGGCACGGTGGCCCTCGCGGGCCAGGACGGCCGCCCGGGCTCGGGCGAGGGCACGGCGATGATGGAGATCGTCCACGACCTCGCGCCCGGCGCCGAGCTCGTGTTCGCCACGGCGTTCAACGGGCCGGAGTCCTTCGCGGACAACATCCGCCGGCTCCGCTTCGAGCACGGGTGCGACGTCATCGTCGACGACATCATCTACTTCTTCGAGTCGCCCTACCAGGACGACATCATCGCGCAGGCCGTCGAGGAGGTCGTCGCCGACGGCGCGGTGTACGTCTCGTCGGCGGGCAACCAGGGCAACTACAGCGACGGCACGTCCGGCACGTGGGAGGGCGACTTCCAGCCAGCCGGCACGCTGGCGACGTTGCCCTCGGGCTACACCGTCCACGACTTCGGCAGCCGCGTGATCTCGGATCGCGTCGAGGCGCAGGGCGGCCCGCTGATCCTGCACTGGGCAGATCCGAGCACGCTCGCCGCGCCGGCGTCCTCGAACGACTACGACCTGTTCGTCCTCGATCACGATCTCCGCAACGTGGCGGTGGCGTCGACCGATCTGCAGGACGGCGCCGGCATGGCGTTCGAGTACCTCGGGTACAACATCCCGGCGGGCTACCGCGTCGTGGTCGCGCGGCATCCCAACGCCGAGGCGCGCGCGATGCGGATCGCGCTGTTCGGCGGCGAGCTCGGCCTCGCCACGGCGGGCGCGTCGTACGGCCACAGCGCGGCCGCGGGCGCGCTCGGCGTCGCGGCCGTCGACGCCTCCGAGGCGAGCGGCGGCGAGTTCGCCGCCGGGCCGCTCACGCCGGTCGAGCTGTTCAGCTCGGACGGCCCGCGGCGCGTGTTCTTCCGCGCCGACGGCACGGCGATCACGCCGGGCCGGCTCACGTTCGGCACCGCGGGCGGCGAGCTCCGCGCAAAGCCGGATCTGGCCGCGGCCGACGGCGTGTCGACGACCTTGCCCGCGGGCTCGGGCCTCTCGCCGTTCTTCGGCACCTCGGCGGCCGCGCCGCACGTCGCCGCGATCGCCGGCCTCCTCAAGGCGGCGGTGCCGGCCGCGACGCCGCGGCAGATCCGCGACGCGCTCAAGCTCACCGCGCTCGACATCGAGGCGGCGGGCGTCGATCGCGACGCGGGCGCTGGCGTGGTGCTCGCGCCCGCGGCGCTCCAGCGCGTGGGCGCGCAGCCGGCGGTGTCCCTCGAGCTGAATGCGGTGACGGTGACGCCGCAGGGCAGCGACGCCGTCCTGCCGGGCGGCGCGGCCCAGCTCCGCGTCCAGCTGAAGAACCACGGCGGCGCGGCGGCGGCCGCGGTCGCGGCGACCCTGGTTGCGGGCTCGCCGCTCGTCACCGTGACGTCGGCGAGGTCTGCGTACCCGACGGTGTTCGCGGGCTCGACCGCCACGAACCCGACGGCGTTCGCGATCACCGTCAGCCCGGCCGCGCCGTGCGGCGCGCGGCTGCCGCTCCGGCTCGAGGTCGAGTACACCGGCCGGGGCACGCACCCGACGGTGCTGCCGATCTTCGTCCAGACGGGGCGGCCGGACGCGGCGCGCACGGTGTCTGCGTACACCGGCCCGGCGGTCGCGATCCCCGACGGCGATCCGGCGGGCGTGGCGATCCCGCTCGCAGGTGCAGGCGCCGGCCCGATCTCCGAGCTGCGGTTCCACGTCGATGGCATGGCGTGCAGCGCGGCCGCCGGCTCGACGACGGTGGGCATCGATCACTCGTGGGTCGGCGACCTCGCGCTCCGGCTGACGTCGCCCGGCGGCACGTCGGTGACGCTGCTCGACGCCCCGGGCGGGCCGCTCAACAGCGGCAACAACCTGTGCCAGACGGTGCTCGACGACGCGGCGGCCCCCTCGATCCAGGGCGTCACGAGCGCACAGGCGCCGTTCACGGGGACGTTCCGCCCGGTGAGCCCGCTGGCGGCGTTCATCGGCGACGAGGCGAATGGCACCTGGACGCTGCGCGCGAGCGACAGCACGCCGTTCGACGCGGGCAGCGTGCGCGCGTTCTCGATCGAGACGCGCGGCTTCAGCTGCGCGCCGTAGCGCCGGCCGTCCGGCTCGCGCTCGCGCGGGGCTCACTGTGCGTCGGGCCCGCTCGATGGGGGGCCCGCTTGGTGAACCCGGTCAGGGGGCGCGATCAGGAGAGGCCACGGTCAGGACGGGCCGTCGAGCACGTCGGCGAGGGTCCGGGCGCCGTGGACGCGCTCGCCCCAGCGCTCGAGGTCCGCGAGGTCGGCCGCCTCGACGCGAGCGACGGCCGCTGGCGGCAGCTCGCCGAAGCAGGCGCGCAGCTGTCGCAGCAGTAAATTGCGCTCTCCTTCCTTGCGTCCTTCCTCGCGCTCTTCACTGCGCAGCTTGCGCTGGTAGTCCTCGAACCAAGCCTGGATCTCGGCGCTCACGTTGTCCTCCTCGTTTGTCGGGTGCGCATGACTACCGAGCTGGAAATGTACCAGCAGCGGTGTGGTGACGCTGCGCTCCCAGGCGTCGTTGGGCAGCTTGGCCAGCTCGGCGAGCGCCTGGCTGAACAAGCGACCGCGGCCGAGCAGGCGCAAGAGCAGGGTCTCCCGTGTCCGGGGCAGCTCCGCGAGCACGACGACGCACAGGGCCAGGCCCTGGGCAGCGGCCTGGTAGACGCCCGGCTGGACTGACTGGCAGCCGTAGGCGTCGAGCGCGGTCGCCGGCCGGCCGGGGCTGATGACGACGAGCGTGGAGAACGGCACCTCGTCCGCGGCAGGCCTGTCGCGGGTTGGCTCCGGCGGCGAGGTACCGATGGCGGTGCGTGCGCGGCGCTCGAGCTCGTGATGCCAGGTGTGCTGCTTGTTGATGCACCTGCGGAGCTGGCGGAGCGTTGGCGTGTCGTGGAACGGCTCGAACAGGCACGACCGCTCGGCGAGCTCGCCGAGCAGTCCCATGTGGGCGCGCTCCGTGGCGCGTGCGGGGTCGGGCGTGGTGAAGACGTCGATCTTCTGCGTGGCGGCGAGGACCTCGACCTCGGTCTCGGCGGTGCAAGCACGGCTCAAGGCGTCGCGCAGGAGGTTCTTGGCGAACTGGTCGAAGGGGTTGTGCACGATGCGCCCCTATCGGGCGCACCGCGCCGAGGGTTGCTTTACTCCGCCATGTTTTTAAGGGCGGTCTCTTCGCATCAACTTCGCCAGATCGTGTCCGGGTAGGTCCGGCATTCGGACACTCCCGGACAACAGCCCTCCAGGTCGTGCACCTGAGCAATCCGTCTGGATATCCCGCTGCGCGGCTTTGAGCTGCGCGCCGTAGCGCTGGCCGGCCGGCCGCCTCGCGCCCGCGCGCCGGGGTGCGTTACCATGCGCCGATGCGACGAGGGATCGCGCGCTTCGCGCTCTGCGCGGTGATCGTGCCGGCGGTGGCCGCCGCGGAGCCGGCGGAGCGTCCACCGCAGCCGGCGAGCTGGCGGCTCATGCTCTCGGATCTGACGATCCTCCGGGGCAACCCGATCGGCCTCGAGACGCGCGCGCGCTTCGGGCTGCAGAAGCGGCTGTACCTCTCGGAGCGGCCGCTCGCGGCGAACAACTTCGGCTTCGCGGGGACGTTCGTGAAGCTGAACCCGGCGGGCGTGCAGCTCGCGGCGGGCGGGGAGCTCCAGCCGCTGTCGATGTTCAACCTGCGGGCGTTCCTCGAGGTGCAGCGCTACTTCGGAAGCTTCGGGCTCCTGCAGTCGTTCCCGTCGGCGAACGCGAGCTACTCCGACGCGACGCTCGACGCGCTCGCCGACACGTCGCGCGCCGCGACCGCGCTCCACGCCTCGATCCAGCCGATGCTGCAGGCCCGCGTCGGCCCGGTCGCGGTCCGCGCGCTGTTCCAGCTCGACTACTGGGACCTCACGCTGCGCCGGGGCGATGCCGTCGCGTACGAGGCGACGCTCGACACGCTCCTGCCCGACCGCGGCTTCACGCTGGCGGCCGACGTCGACGTCCTCTACGTCGGCCGGCCGGGGCTCGCCGCCGGCGTCCGCTACTCGTCCATCCACCCGTTCTATGGCGGCGAGCACTTCACCGGCGCCGCCGACCGTGCCGCGTACGGCGGCGCGAACGCGCACCAGCGGATCGGCCTGTTCGGCGCGTACACGCTGCGCGACACCGGACCGTCGCGGTTCAACAAGCCGACGCTGATCCTGATCGCCGCCTGGTACCTGAGCCACCGCTGGCGGACCGGCGCGCCCGACCTGCTGCCGGCGGGCGGCACCGCCGAGGACTACACGAGCCGCGCGATCCCGTACGTGCTCGCGGGGTTCGCCTTCGAGTCGGACCTCCTCGCGGCCCGGTACTGAGCGGGGCTTGGTGTGTGCCGGCGGTAGACGCGCTCACGCCCGCGCGGCCGCGTCGCAGCTGGCGCCGACGGTGGCGAGCAGATGCTCGACGAAGAGCACGGTCTTGCGCGGCAAGAGGCGCCGCGACGGCGTCACGATCGAGAGCGGCGCGGGCGCGCTCGTCCAGTCCGGCAAGAGGCGCACGAGGCGGCCGGCTCGCACGGCGTCCGCGCAGAAGTGCTCGGTGTAGACGATCGCGCCGACGCCAGCGCACGCGAGCTCCTGCTGCATACTGCCGGACGTCACGGTGATCGCGCCGGAGACGATGACCTCGGCCCGCCGCTGCTCGTTACGTTGCTCGTTACGCAGCTCGAAGCGATCGAAGCGGGTCCGCCCCTCGAGGATGACGAACTGGTGATCGGCGAGGTCCGCCGGCACCCGCGGCGTCGACGTCCGCGCCAGGTAGGCGGGGCTGGCGAAGATGCCGCGCGGCATCGCCAGGAGCGGGCGCGCCACCAGCGACGAGTCCGGCAGCTCGCCGGCGCGGATCGCGACGTCGAAGCGCTCGGTCGCGAGATCGACGTAGCGCTGGCTCTCGTCGAGGACGAGCGAGATCCGCGGGTATTGCGCGGTGAAGCTCGCGATCGCGTGGGCGAGGAAGAGCCGGCCGAAGTCGGGCGGCATGGTCACCCGCAAGGTCCCGATCGGCTGATCGGTGAGCTCGCTGGCGAAGGCGAGCGCGTCCTCCGCTTCGTGGGCCAGCCGCTGGCAGCGCTCGAGGAGGACCTGGCCGGCCTCGGTCAGCACGAGCCGCCGCGCCGACCGGAGCAGCAGCTGGCTGCCGAGCCGCTCCTCGAGCGCGCCCAGGCGCCGGCTCACCGTCGACTTCGGCAGCCCCAGGAGCTTGCCGGCGCGCGTGATGCTCCCCGTGTCCCCGACCGCCGCGAAGACCAGCATGTCGTTGATCTCATTGAACATCGTCAGTCATTGTTCCACGAGTGTTCCACCAGTGGAACCTCGGATCCTGATTTCGCGACCTGTCCGGCCCGCCAGTCGAACATTACGGTCTCGGGCATGACGAACATCCTGCAGCTCAACTCCTCGGTGAAGGGCGCGTCTGGCCGGTCCACGGTGCTCGGAGAGGAGCTCGCCCGCCGCCTGCTCGAGCAGCACCCCGGCGCGCGCCTGATCGTGCGCGATCTGGTCGCGCAGCCGGTCCCGCACCTCGATCCCGCCGCGCTCGGCGCGTTGTCCACCGCCGCGGGCGAGCGCAGCGCCGCGCAGCAGGCGGTCGTCGCGACCCTCGACGCCCTGATCGCCGAGATCCAGTCCGCGGACGTCATCGTCCTCGGCGCCCCCATGTACAACTTCACGATCCCGATCCAGCTCAAGGCGTACTTCGACGCGATCGCGCGCGCGGGCGTGACCTTCCGCTACACCGCGGCCGGCCCCGAGGGCCTGCTCCGGGGCAAGCGGGTGTACGTTATCCTCACGCGCGGCGGCGTCCACCGCGGCAAAGCGTCCGACAGCCAGACGCCGTTCCTCGCGGCGATGCTCGGGTTCCTCGGCCTGACCGACGTCGAGTACGTCTACGCCGAGGGGCTCGACATGGGGCCCGCCGCGCAGGCCGTGGGGCTCGCCGCCGCGCGGCAGGCGATCGCCGACCTCGTCGCCGACGGGCCTGCGCTGCGCGGCGCCGCGTGAGCGCTAGCCCGCCGTGCCGCGGTAGGCGCCGGTCGTCCAGCCCGACCCGTCCCAGCAGTACTCGGTGACCGCGTTGCCGCTGCCGCGGACGTACGTGCGGATGTGCACCTGGCCGGAGCCATCGACCCACGAGGAGGCGGTCGCGCCGACGCCGGACGCCTTCATGGCGCCCTCGTACCAGCGATCCTTGTCCCAGCAGAGCTCCGAGATCGAGCCGTTCGCCGACGAGTAGACGCGGATGTGGATCTGCCCGCTCTTGTCGAGCCACGCTGTGGCGCCGACGGTGGAGCCGCTGGCGCTGTAGGCGCCCTTGTACCAGGGGCCGCTGCCATCCCAGCACTGCTCGTCGATGCTCGAGCCATTGACTGTGTAGACGCGCAGGTGAACGCCGGTGCTATCGAACCACGAGACGGATGAGAGGAATCCAGCCATGAGACACTCCTGTGTTGATGGGTGACGGTCGCGCCCGGGGAGCCGCGGCCGCGCGGTCGCGTCGCGCGCCCCCACGCGCGCGACGGTCGTCCAAGCAACTCGAGGACCAACGGGCGCCCCGGCGCTGGCGCCGGCTATGTCCTGCGATATCGAGATAACGTTACTGGTATCGAGATAACGTTACTGGTATCGAGATAACGTTACTGTAACTGTGTAACACTGATACAGCGCGAGCCCGCAGCGCGAGCCCGCAGCGCGAGCCCACAGCGCGAGCCCGCAGCGCGAGTCCGCAGCGCGAGCCCGCAGCGCGAGCCTCCGGCGTGGCCCGCGCGCCGCCGCCCGCCGCCGCGGCCGGCGCGCCGCTCGGCGGGAGCGCGCTGGCGCGCTGGTTGCTCAGCCCCGGAACGTGTCCGGATCCAGCTGGAAGCGCTGCAGCCAGCGGTGGATCTGCATCCGCGCCTTGCCCATGTCCCGGGCCACGTGGCTGATGTTGCCCCGGTGCCGCTCGAGGAGCGCGATGAGCGTCTCGCGGAGCGCCTCCGGGTCTGCGGGCTCTCGCTCGGGCACCGCGCCGCGCGGCGCCACGCCGGGCGTGAGCGACAGGTGCTCCACCTCGATCACGCCGCGCGGCGCGAGCGCCGCCGCCACCGTGAGGCACTGCTGGAGCTCGCGGATGTTGAGCGGCCAGTCGTGCGTGAACAGCCGCCGGCCCGCGGCGACGGTGAGGCGGAGGCCGGCCGCGTCGGGGAGCTCGGTGCGCCGCAAGAGGTCGCCGACGATGAGCCCGAGATCCTCGCGGCGGGCGCGCAGCGGCGCGAGCAGATGGCGATAGCCGGCGAGCCGCGCCAGCAGATCGGCGCGGTAGGTCCCGTCGGCGGCCATCCGGTCGAGCGGCCGGTGCGTGGCCGCGACCACCCGCAGATCGACCTTGATCGGGCGCGAGCCGCCGACGGGCACGACCTCGCGCTCCTGCAGCACGCGCAGGAGCGCCGCCTGCGCGGGGAGCGGCAGGTCGCCGATCTCGTCGAGGAACAGCGTGCCTCCGTCGGCGACGCGGACGAAGCCCGGCTCGTCGCGGGCGGCGCCAGTGAAGGCGCCCTTGACGTGGCCGAACAGCTGGCTCTCGAGCAGCGAGGCGGTGATGCCGCCGCAGTTGACGGCGACGAACGCGTCGGCGCGGCCGGACAGCGTGTGGACGGCGCGGGCCAGGACCTCCTTGCCGGTGCCTGACTCGCCGAGGAGCAGCACCGGGATGGGCAGCTGCGCGATGCGCTCGAGGGCGGCGAGCTGCTCGGCGAGGTGCGGGAGCAAGGTGGGGAGGCCCGGCGTCAGCGCGGCGAGCGCGGCGCTGTCGAGGTCGGGGACCGCGGTGCTGCTCTCGCCCGAAGGCGGCGGCAGCGCGGCGCGGTAGACGAGGAGGGTGGAGCCGATCTCGATCAGATCGCCGTCGCGCAGCGCGGCGCGGGCGGCGCGCTCTCCATTGACGAAGGTGCCGTTCTTGGAGCCCTCGTCGATGATCGTCCAGCCGGCCTCGCCGCGCTCGAGGCGCGCGTGCGCCGATGACACGGTGCCGCCGGGGAAGCGGAGCTCGAGGCGGCGGCGGTCACCGGCCTCATCGCGCCGAGCGATCCGCTCGGCGCCGCGGCCCACGAGGACGGCGTCGAGCTCGGCGAGATCGTGCCGGCTGCTCCCCGCGAGTGGCCGCTCGCAGTGCAGCACCACGAAGAGGTAGGGCCGGGCGGTCGCGGGGGCGTGGCGCGCTCGCGTGTCGTCGTCCTCGGTGCTCGCGGGTGCGCTAGCCATGCGGCTCCGTCATTATCGCCGCGGTCCGGTCCGTGTGGTGCGCCTCGACGGTCAGCGCCTTGTCGAGGGCGGCATCGCCCAGCGCCGCGGTCGATTCGTCCTTTGCCTCCGTCGCCATCCGGGGCAGAGCTTCGGGGCTCCGCGTGGCGGATGTCAATCAGCTGCCAGCCCTGCGCGCAGGCGCGGCGCGCGACCCTCGGCGAATTCAAGCTTGGCGCTGCCGCACGGGTCGCAGCGCCGACCAGGAGCAGGGCAGTGACGGGGCCAAGCTCGACCCGCTCGGCACACCGATGCAAACGCAATCCCGAACAGGGAGAGCTTCGCGATCATCGCCCTCGCGACGTGTCGTGAAATGCTCGGTCAGCTCTTGTCGATGTCGAGCCGCAGAACACCCCGAGACTGGCTCGCGCGATCCACCAGTTTCATTACCGGTGATGGCCCGGACCTGGAGCCCCCTGGACTCACCATCAGGAGCCCAGGGCGCAGGTAGGGAGTTCCGGTGCGGGGGGCGCGCACCGGCGCGCCGACACCGACGCTTCGGCGACTTCGACGCACTCGACGCTGCGTGCGGTGCCCACATTGGAGCAACCTGAATTCGCCGAGCGCGATCTTCACGACCACGTTGATATAGAGATTATTCAGGCGACAAAACGAACGTAGATCGCAGATAATGAGAAGTCTGCGATCGCAACCGAGAAGGGGGAGTCTCGCCATGGAGAACATCGGTCTCGTCCGGAGCTTCGTGCTCGCTTCGCTGCTCGTCGCGCCTGCCTGCGTCGCTGGAATCGATGACGGTGACCAGCCTGGCGGCGACACCGACGACGATCTCGGAGTCGTCGAGGCTTCGCTCACGTCGCAGAGCTGTCCGGCCGGCACGCCCGCCGTGCTCGCGCCCTCGGCGGAGCAGACCCTCGCGTTCGTGCTCGACGCGACCGGCGTCCAGAAGTACTCGTGCAACGCCACCGCGACCGG
>Ga0247790_10000160_pt1 | contig 35323 bp, 29 predicted proteins | sample UWRJS171409R4_FD_179913 | JGI IMG/M metagenome (GOLD analysis project Ga0247790, IMG submission 179913) | Soil microbial communities from Arlington Agricultural Research Station in Wisconsin, United States - UWRJ-S171-409R-4 | ecosystem: Environmental > Terrestrial > Soil > Agricultural land...
CGCCGAACCGCACGACCATCGGCGCAGCTCGGCGCCGTGACCGCTCGCGCTTGCCGCGTCGTCGCGGTGCCGTCCGCTCAAGCCGTTGCTGTCGCGCGCGCGCGCCTGCCATGCGGCCGAACCCTAGCAGGCCTACCAGGCGGCGCCGACACCCTGTCGGCCTGCTCTCGACGAGGCCATGCCACCCGTGAATAATCCGGGCTAGCCCCCTGTCGCAGAGGTTCTGCCAAAACTTCTGCGACGAGGTCCTCGTCCGAAGCGCGGCCGCGCGCCGCCGCGGCTCGCTTCGTGGCACAACCCAAGCCATGGCGATCCATATCGGCATGCTCCTGTACCCCGGCCTGACGCAGCTCGACCTGACGGCGCCGTTCGAGCTGATGCACCGGATCCCCGGGGCCGAGGTCCACCTGGTCTGGAAGGACCTCCAGCCGGTGCGCGCCGACTCGGGGCTCGGGCTCCTGCCGTCGGCGACGCTCGAGGGCTGCCCGCCGCTCGACGTCGTGTTCGCCCCCGGCGGCGCCGGCCAGCTCCCGCTCATGACGGACGCCGCCGTGCTGGGCTTTCTGCGCGAGCACGGCCGCGCGGCGCGCTACGTCACGTCCGTGTGCACCGGCGCGCTCCTGCTCGGCGCCGCCGGCCTGCTCGACGGCTACGCGGCCACCACGCACTGGGCGTTCGTCGAGCTCTTGCCGATGTTCGGCGCCCGGCCCACGCCCGGCCGGGTCGTGGTCGACCGGAACCGCATCACCGCGGGCGGGGTCACCGCCGGGCTCGACTTCGGCCTGCGCCTCGTCGCCGAGCTGGCCGGGGAGCGGAGCGCGCAGCTGATCCAGCTCGGCCTCGAGTACGACCCCGATCCGCCGTTCCGCGCCGGCCACCCGAGCGTCGCCGATCCCGAGCTCGTCGCCGAGATGCGCGCCCAGCTCGCGTCGGTCGTCGCGACGCGCGGGGCGAGCGTCACGCAATAGCGCCACCGGCGGTCACACGCGTCAAGCTGCGTTCACGGCAGCGCGCGGCCCTCTCCCGGCGGGTTCGGCGGAGTTAGCGCTCGGCACGCGGCGTGCTGACTGGACCTGGGCATGCGTCTCTTGCGGTGGGTACCTGTCCTCGCGGCCTGCGCGCTCCTCCTCGGCAGCCTCGCCGGCTGCTCCCTGTTCATGCACTCGATCGAGAAGCCGAAGGCGAGCGTGCGCGACGTCTCGATCTCGGCGGCCGGGCTCGGCGGCGTGTCGGGCCAGCTCCAGCTCGACGTCACGAACCCCAACGGCTTCGGCGTCCCGCTCGCGGGCGTCGACTGGGAGCTCTCCATCGGCGGGGCGCGCGCGGTGACCGGCACCGTGCAGCTCTCGCAGACGATCCCGGCGCGCGGCGTGGCGCCCGTGGCGACGTCCCTGACCGTCGCCGCGAGCGACGCGCTCGCGGTCGCCGCGGCGCTCTCCGGCGGCGCGCGCGGCTACACCGTGCGGGCGCGGCTGCACTTCTCGACGCCCGTCGGGCAGCTGGACGTCGACGTCGAGCACGCGGGCACGCTCGGCGGGGGCGGCGGGCTTGGCGCCGCGGCCCGTGGCGTGCTCGGCCTGCGCTGAGCCCCGCGTCCCCGAGGGGGCGAGTTTGGGCCCGCCGCGCGGCGGTGGTAGGGTGAGCGGGCGATGATCCTCCCGATGACCTTCTTCCTGGCGTTCATCGCGGTCGCGGTCGGGCTCGCGTGGTGGTGGGTCTCGCGGATCCCGGTGACGCCGCCGCAGGTCGCGATGATGGCGCAGCGGATCGCGTTCCCCGGCGGGGTCCGGCTCGGCGACCCCGAGCGCGCGCTCGCGGCGCTCGCGCGGCCCGACGAGATCGTGATCCCGTTCGAGCGCGCGCGCCTGCTCATCGTGTACCCGCTGACCGTGCCCGCGACGGTGCCGATCCAGGCGGCGCTCGCGCACGGCTTCACGCGCGGCGAGCTCCTGCGCGCGATCTGCGAGGAGTACGCGAACGTCTACGAGGCCGAGGAGGCCACCGCCGCGATCAAGCCGGTGCCGCGCGAGGAGCGCGAGGAGCTGCAGGGGCGCCCGGAGCGCAACCGCACCGACGGGGTCTACGGCATCTGGGGCCACGACCTCGACGAGCTCGTGCTGACGGCGCTGCACTGGACGCGCGCGGCCGACGGCGCCGTCACGATCGAGCTGCACGTCGAGGTGCAGCCGCGCGGCACCGGCGCGCCGTCGCCCGCGGCCTAGCCCGGCTCGCCTGGCCTCGCCTGGGCCTGGCTCGGCCTGGCTCGGCCTGGCTCACTTCGGCTTCTGCGCGAGCCGCTTCGTGCTGCCGTCCGGGAGCCGGACATCGATCCACTTGTCGCCGGCCGCCGTCACGACGAGGTCGCCGAACTTCGGGTGCGTGAGCGTCTGGCCGACGGCGAAGTTGCCGCTCGCGCTGTAGGGCACCGGGCCCGTCGCGGCGGGCGCCGCCTCCTCCTGGGGCGGCGCGAGCACGCGCTGCAGCACCTTGAGGATCGCGCGCCGCTGCTCGGGGAGCCGGTGGTACTCGGCGACGAGCGTGACGCGCGCGAGCAGCTCCTGCTCGATGTTCTGCAGCGCCTCCCAGATCGGCGTGCTGTCCTTCGCGGTGACCGCCCACGCCATGCCGCGCGCCGCGTCGGCGATGCGGTGATCCTTGCCGAACGTGTCGTTGCGCGCGGCGGTGCAGTCCTTCGCCGCGGTCTTGGCGGCCGCGACGTGGTCCTCGGTCTTTGCGGCGAGCCACGCCTCCGTGGCCTCGAGCGCCGCGTGGGGCCGCCGATCGCCGGGGCGTTTGCTCTCCCACTCCGGCAGGATCAGCGTGCGGATCACCTCGATGACGGCGCGGAGCAGCACCTCGCGATCGATGTCGTCGAGGTTGTTCGCCCATGCCGACGTGGGGATCCCGGTCACGACGTCGCCGCGGAGCGCGGCCAGTCGAGCGAACCGGTCGGGTTGCATCGCGAAGAACTTACACCCGTGGGCTGGCCGCGGATCGGCGTGTCGATCGGCGCGTCGATCGGCCGCGTCGCGTCGCGCCTCGACGCGGGCGTCGAGCGCTCGCTCCCGCGCTCCCGCGCGCCACATGCGCCTGCGTGTCGCGCGAGCACGCGATGCATAGCCACGCCTCACGCTGTGCGATCGCTGCACAGTCGTCGTCGGTGCTTGCAAAGAGCGTGGGGTGCACTGCCAATTCTTCGTTAACGCGCTGAGCGCTCCCGGCACGCTGAACAGCTGAATACCTACCTCTAACGACAAGAAATCCACGAATGATCCCCAAAAAACTCAAGAAAATCATCCCGTAATAGGATATTGGATATGAACTTGACGCTTCCTCCGGGAGGAGGATCGAGCGATAGTCTGCGCAATGGGGAACGCTGACTGCCTTTTGGTTGTGGAAGACGACCCGACGATCCGTCGCTCGTTGACCCGTTGGATCAAGCAGACCTCTCCGCTGACTGTGGTCGAGGCGGAGACCATCCGTGACGGCATGGAGCTGCTCAAGAGCTCGCCCGTCGGTGCCATCGTCGACATCCGCTTGCCGGACGGAGACGGTCTCGATCTCGTGCAGACGATCAAGGAGCGATCGCCGACGACATCGATCCTCGTGACGACCGCGAGCGAGGACGCCGTCTACGCGAACCGCGCCCACCTGCTCGGCGTCGCGCTCGCGCGCAAGCCCGAGATTCACGCCAACATCCTCGTGTTCCTGAACAGCCTCGCGCAAAACCAGAGCAACGGCTCGCGCGTCGATCAGGCGCTCGCGAACCTCGCCGCGATCGCGGGTCTGTCGCGCCAGCAGCGACGCATCGTCGAGCTGATGGCGCGCGGCACAAAGCGCTCCGAGCTGGCGACCGCGCTCGGTGTCGAGGAGACGACGGTCCGCACGCACGTGCGCACGATCATCCGCCGCGTCGGGGTCGACAACGTCGATCGCGTCGCGTGGAAGATCCTGTCGCTCGTCGACGCGCACCGCGACTCGATGCACTGACGCACGGCTCCGACGGCGCGGGGGCGCTTGGCCGGAGGTAGCACCGCACTGCGTGCGGTGCTCACTGCTTCGCACGGGCTTGGAGAGGGCCGTGCGCCAGTGGTCTTCCGGACGCCTGGCATCGGCGCTGGCATCGGCGCTAGCCGCGCAGGAGGCGCGGCGAGGCCGAGGCGGCGCCGCGCTCGACGGGCTTGTGCAGGACGACGGTGCGGCCGGCCTCGCGGCCGGCGGCGTGGGCGGCCGAGACGCGCACGCGGCGCCGCGCCGTCGTGATGCGCGGGTGGCGCGCGTGGTACGCCGTGTCGAGCGCCGCGTCGCGGACCCAGACGAGGCCCGTGCCGCGCAGCTCGGTGCGCTCGCCCGCGAGCTTCTCGTGGAAGCCGCGCACGACACCGGACTGATACTGCAGGCGATCGCGCCCGCTCCGCACGCGCCGGTCGCCGCGGTTCTCGCTCCACAGCCGGTCGGCCGTCGCGAGCAGGAACGCGTAGACGTGGCTCGCCATCTCGACGTTCGGCCGCGTGCCCATGATCTCGTAGACGAGGCCGCGCCTGCCGTGCAGCGGCAGGTACACCGGCACGCGGATCACCTTCACGAAGAAGAACTGCGACAGGAGCGCGACGATGTCGGCCTCGACGCGCGTCGCGCGGCGGAGCGGATCGCCGAGCTGGCGGACCTCGAAGCTGCGCTCGGAACGCGCGGCGGCCGCCTCGACGTTGTGGCGGAGCATCAGCTCGTGCGCCTTGCGCATCGCGAGCTCCGCCTCGTGCTGGTTCGAGCTGCCGGCGAGCGCGAGCAGCTTGCGGATCCGATCGAGCACGCGATCGACCTCGGCGGCCTCGCCGGACGCCGCGCCGGCGGGTGGCAGCGGCGCCCCGGCGGCGCGCGCGTCGATCCCGCGCTCGGCGCACACGCGCTGGAACGTCTCGCCGTGCGCGGACTCGTCGCGGATGCCGAGGACCTCGTCGACGAACTGGTGCGCCATCTCGTGCTGCAGCACGGCGAGCACCTCGATCCACGGCCGCTCCACGACGAGCGCGCGCGACAGCTCGATCGTCCGCGTGGCGCGGAGCCACTGGCCGAGCCGGCCGGTCGCGCGCGACAGCGCGAACACCGGCGGCGTCAGCTGGTTGCGGAAGCGGGCGTGGTTCTCCCAGTCGAAGCACGCCCGCAGCTCGCGGAGCAACGCGGCCTCGAGCGCGGCCGACAGGACCTCAGACTCCATCGCCGGCACCATACGCGCCGCGTCTGACGCCGGCTAGCGGCGCGGCCCCGAGGGCGGCGCCGTGGCGATCTCGGCGGCGATCTCGGCGGCGATCTCGGCGGCGGCGCGCTCCCCGGCCTCGATCGCGCCCTCCATGTAACCGGTCCAGACGGCCGCGGCCTCGGTGCCGGCGACGTGGACTCGGCCGTGCGGCGCGCCCCACGCGGCGCCGCGCGACAGGATGCCCGGCGGCAGCCCCGCGACGCAGCCGGCCGCCCACGGGTCCGCGGCCCAGTCGTGCTCGACGTAATCGATCGGCGCGGCGGCGGGCGCGCCGAACTGCGCGGCGAACGTCGCGAGCACCTCGGCGCGGCGCTCCGCGGGCGCGCGCCGCGCCCAGCCGGCGGCGTGCGCGCCGACGACGAACGCGAGCAGGATCGGATCCGGATCGAGCGCGACCGTCGCGCGCACTGTACCGCGCGGCCGGAACGCCTCGCCGGACCAGCCGGCGTCGCGCCAGAACGGGCGCGCGTACGCGGCGAAGCACTTGACGACCGGGCCGGCGCGCGAGGCCGCCGCGAGCTCGTCGGCGGCGGGCGCGAGCGCGACCTCGATCCGGCGGGCGAGCACCGGCGGCACGGCGAGGACCGCGCGGCGGGCGGCGTGCGCGCCGCGCGCGGTCCGGATCCCGAGCGGCGCGCCCGCGCCGGGATCGTCGATCGCGAGCACGGGCTCACCGAGCCGGACGTCGAGGCGCGCGGCGAGCCGCGCCGCGAGCGCGTGGGCGCCGCCGGCGAACCGGTGCTCGCGCCCGCCGCCGGGGAGCTCGGGCCCGGGCGGCCGGAAGCCGCCCGTGACGCCGAGGATCCAGAAGTAGTAGAGCGCGGACAGCTCGGCCGGATCGGCGGCGAACACGAGCTCGGCATGCAGCGCGATCCGGTCGCGCGCGAGCGGGCTTGGGATCGCCTCGCGGAGCCACGCCGCGAGCGAGAGATCGTCGAGCGCGGCGAGGTTGTTCCCGGAGTCGCTCTTGGAGCCGCTCTGGGAGTCGCTCTTGGAGCCGCTCTGGGAGTCGCGCCCGAAGCTGCCGCGCGCGGCGGCGACCGCGCGGGCGCGGCGCTCGATGCGGCGCACGGCGCGCCACTGCGCGAGCGCGGCGCCGACTTCGCCGAGGACGCCCGCCGCCGGCTCCGCGAGGAACGGGCGCCCGGCGCGGCGCTGCGGCACGCTCGCCACGCCGAGCTCGGCGGCGAGCGCGGTGAGGCGCGCCTGGCCGGCGGACATCCACGCGCCGCCGAGATCGACGGTGGCGCCGCCGACGTGGCCGCCGAGCAGTCGCCCGCCCACGCGATCGCGCGCCTCGAGCACGATCACGTCGAGCCCGGCCTCCGCGAGCCGGCGCGCGCAGACGAGGCCCGACAGCCCCGCTCCGACGACGACCGCGTCGCGAACCGTCGCCGCGGGCGCCGCACCGGTCCCGTCCGCGGGCGCCGCACCGTTCACGCGCGGGCACGATACCGCCCGCGGGCCGGGCGCGGCTACCTCCGGCGCTGCTCCCGGCTCGCGGAGCGCGTCGTGGTGGCTGCGTGGTGGCTGCGTGGTGGCGTCGTGGTGGCGTCGTGGCGGCGCCCGCGTCGCCCGCGGCGACCCGCGGCCGGGCGCGGCGCCGCGGATCGCGGCGGGCGGTGGCGCCGCCGTCCGGTCCGCACGGCGCGCCGCCCGGTCCGCGATGACGCCAGGATGCGCGCTATGATGCGCGCGATGGCTGACCAGCGACCCGCCTCGCCGCGCCCGGAGCGCCTGCTCGCGATCATCGAGCTCCAGAACGCCATCGCCGCGGCCGGCATGAACGCCGACGAGGCGATGCACATCGTCTGCGTTCGCGCCGCGCAGCTCACGGCCGCGGCGGGCGCCGCGATCGCGGTCGCCGAGGGCGAGGAGCTCCTCGTGCGCGCGGCGACGCGGGCCACCGGCGCGGCCGCGCCCTCGCGGCTGCCGCGCACCGGCGGCGCCGGGGCGTGCCTCGCCGAGCGGCGGCCGGTCGCGATCGAGGACGCCGCGGCCGATCCGCGCGTCGACGCCGAGACGCGCGCGCGCACCGGCGCCGCGTCGCTCCTCTACGTGCCGCTGCTCTACGGCGAGGCTGCGGTCGGCGTGATCGAGGTGGCCGCCACGCGCCGCGGCGCGTTCACCGACGAGGACGTCGAGACGTTGCGCCTGCTCGCGCAGATCATCGCGATCGCGCTGCACCGCGCGTACACGTACCCGCGGCCGCGGCAGGACATCCTGCACGATCCGATCACGGGGCTCGGCAACCGGCGCGCGTACGACGAGCGGATCGAGGCGGAGCTCGCGCGCAACGAGCGCTACGGCCACTCGTTCAGCCTCGCGCGCCTCGGGCTCGACGGGCTCGAGGACGCGGGCGATCGGCTCGGCCAGGTCGCGGCCGACGAGGCGCTGCGCGAGCTGGCCATGATCCTCAAGCGGGACACGCGCGCGATCGACGCGTGCTTCCGCATCGCGGCGGACGAGTTCGCGATCGTGATGCCGGGCACGTCGCTCGAGGGCGCGCGGATCTTGGTCGAGCGCTGCCGCGCGCACCTCGCCGAGGCGCGGCTGTGCGACGGCCTCGTGCGGGCGACGTTCGGCGTCGTCGAGGCGGAGGCCGAGACGCCGGACTCGCTCGCGGCGCGCGTGACCGCGTCGAGCGCCGAGGACAGGGCGCGGCGCTAGCGCCAGCCAGGCTCGAGCCCAGGCTCGTAGATCCGGCGCGGGGCAAAAGTCCCCGCGCGCGCCGCGCGAGACGAAAAGTGGCGCGCGCTCGGGGCAGGCGTGGCAGATTCCGCGCCATGCGTGGAAGACATGCGTGGGTGATCGCAGGGACCGTGCTGCTCCTGACCGCGGCCGCGCACGCCGAGACGGCGCCGGCGGCCGCGCCGCAGGAGCTCCTCGACGAGGCGCGGGCGCTGCTCGTCGTCGGGGCGTGCGCGGACGGCACCGTGCCGAGCGTCAAGGCCGAGATCTACGCCGCGCACTGCAAGTCGGTGCGCGCGGCGCAGGAGGACTACAAGAAGCAGTGGCTCACCAGCGCCGCGGAGTTCTTCCGCGCCAACGTGCCGGCCGGGGTGCCCAAGACGGTGGTGTACCCGTTCGCGGGCGGCGATCTGTCGACGGCGCTCGCCGTGTACCCCGACGCCGACGAGATCACGACGATCTCGCTCGAGCCCGCCGGTGATCCGCGCGCGCTCGGCAAGCTCTCGGAGAAGGAGCTCAAGGCGGCGCTGCCAGCGGTCAGCAACGAGCTGAACGCGCTGTACCGCCACAACTACTCGAAGACGATGGACATGATCTCGGCGATGACGGGCGCGCGGCTGCCGACGCAGCTCATCTTCGGCCTGTCGGCGCTGTGGATCCACGGCTACGAGCTGACGGGGATGCGCTACTTCACGCTCTCCGCCGAGGGCGACGTGCGCTACCTGACGGCCGAGGACATGAAGAAGCTCGACGCGATCGCCAACGTCACCAAGCGCAACCGCGAGTACGGCAACGTCGAGCTGCGGTTCCGCAAGAAGGGCGGCCGCGAGCAGGTGTACCGGCACCTGCTCACGGACCTCGGCGACGCGCAGCTCAAGGCGGGGTCGGCGGCGCTCCTGCACCTCGAGAAGAAGGGCCGCATCTCGGCGATGACGAAGGCGGCGAGCTACCTGCTCACGTTCAGCAACTTCAACACGATGCGGAAGTACATCATCGATCACGTCGAGTGGATGGTGTCCGACTCGACGGGCCTGGCGCCGAAGTACGGCACGCCCGCCGGCTTCGAATACGAGATGTGGGGCCAGTACGACGTGTCGAACATGCCCGAGGGCAAGTGGATCACGCCGCAGTGGACGGCGCTCTACGCGGCGCAGCCCAGGCGCCCGCTCAAGTTCCGCTTCGGCTACCCGAGCGGCGGACCGAAGTACTCGCCGCACCTCATCATCATGCGCAAGCCGAAGTACGCGCCGCCGACGCCCGCGCCGGCTGCGCCCGCGTCCGCGCCCGGCAAGCCGGCACAGCCCGGAAAGCCGTAGCGCCGCCGCGGCGCTACGCGCGCCAGATCGGGAACTCGGCGCCCGCGGCCGGCGCCGCGACGAGGCCGTTCTCGATCGCGCCGTCGTCGCTTTCGGGCTCGCACAGGTACACGGCGATCGCGCCTCCCGGCTGATCCGTGCGCACGAGGTGCGCGCCGTCGGGCAGCGCGCGGCGCTCGCGGCGCCACTCGACGCGCAGCTCGCCGACCTCGGACGCCTCGAGGATCTTGCGCCCGTCCTCGGTGCCGAAGCCGACGACGGTCGCGACCTCGACGTCGCGCGCGCCGGCCGCCGGCTCGGTGGCGAGGCCGTGGCGCGCGAGGTGCACGGCGACCTCGGCGGGGACGACGTACGCCGCCGGGCGATCGACGACGGTCGTCCCGACGAACCGCGAGAAGTGGCGCACCGCCACCGTGCTCGGCGCGCCGTCGGGCGTGCGCGGCGTGCGCGTCGGGATCTCGATCGGCGCGTCGAACGCGTCGAGCCGGTAGCGCACGGCTATGCGGTCGCGCGGCGCGCGGCTCTGCGCCACGACCTGCATGACGTCGTCGGCGTGCGCGGCCACGTAGCGGAGCGCCTCGAGCAAGGTCGCGTACGTCGTGCGCACGCGATCGGGGAACGTCAGGTACGAGTAGCACTCGAGGAGCAAATCGAGCCGGTTCGTGAGGCCGCGGTAGTTGCTGCCGAACCGCGGGTGGTGCGGGTACGTCATCCAGCCCTCGCGCACCGGCGCGTGCGGATCGGCGTCGCGCCGCGCGTCGAGCGCGCGCTCGTCCTCGACGAAGTTGCCGTACCAGCCGGCGAGCAGCTGGTGCTCGCGCGAGAGCGCGGCGGTGACCGCCGGCATCATCCGCTCGCGCATGAACGCGATCGGCTCGGCGCGCCCGCTCTCGACGGTGTGCGGGATGTCGTAGGTCATCGCGAACCGGTGGACCGAGCCGTTCGTCGCGTGCGTGTCGATCGTCAGCTCCGGCTCCCACGCTTGCAGGACGCCGGCCTGGAGCTGGCGCATCTCCGGCGCCGCCTGGCGCAGATAGTCGCGGTTCAGGTTGATGCCCGACGCGTTGACGCGCGTGCCGACCCGCTCTGGGCCGAGCTGCCCCTCGAGCCGCGGCAGGTTGAGCGCGCGGTTCTTCGGATCGATCGCGTCGTTGCCGTCGGGGTTGAACAGCGGCGCGGCGACGAGCGTGAACCGCGAGACGAGGTCCGCGTGCGCGCTGCCGCTGTCCAGGATGTCCCGCAGGAGCATCAGGATCGACTCCTTGCCCTCGACCTCGCCGGCGTGGATGCCGCCGAGCACGAGCACCACGGGCAGCCCGCGCGCGCGCGACTCCGCCGGCGTGCGCACGCCGTGCGCCGACACGATCGCCAGCGGCAGCTCGCGGCCGCCCGGGCTCTGGCCGAACCGTCCGAGGTGCAACCGCCGATCGCCGCGCCCCTCGAGCTCGGCGAGGAACGCCATCACGTCGGCGTGCAGCGATGTCTCTTGATATGAGGTGGCTTCGGCGCGCGTCTGGAGCATGCGCGTAGGTCTATATCCCGGCACAAATCTTAGAGAAAGCGGCTGATTACGATTCAAAGGTGGCGGGGAGCACCACCGCTGTGACGATCCGCCTCATCCTCGTGGATGGTGTGCCAGGCTTGTTCGGCCAAGATGCTCGAAATGAAGGCCCTGGTAGTGAACGGCCACATCGAGGAGCGCCGCGCGCTCGTCGAGGCGCTCTCCCGGATTCCGGGTGTGGCCGTGCAATGCGCGCTCTCCGATCTAGAGACTGCGATCCGCGTGCTGGCGCGGGTCACGCCTGATCTGCTCGTGGTGGGGACCGCGCTCGCCGACGGTGACGGGATCCGGCTGGTCGAGCGGGCGCGGCGCCGCGGGATGGCGATCGTCGTCGTGGGCCCCGCGCCGTCGCGCGACGTGTGGCGCCGCTACCTCCAGGCGGGCGCCGATCGGTTCGTCGAGGCGGATGACGAGCTCGCGGAGCTCGCGGACGTCGTGGGCGAGCTCGTCCGCCGCGCGGGCGAGGGGCGCCTGGAGGTGCCGCCGCTCGCCACCGATCCGATCGCGGCCGGCATCGCGATGGAGATCAACGAGAGCCTCCACGTGATCGGGGTGGCGCTCGACCTGCTCGAGCGATCGCCCGGCGATCGGAAGCTCTGGTCCGAGTCTCGCGCCGCGCTCGAGCAGGTGGTGTGCCTCGCCGGGATGCTGCTCGGCCAGGTCACCGACGACGAGCCGGAGGCTGCGGCGGCCGCGCCCGCGCCGCGGGGGCGCGTGACCGCGGCGGCGGCCGCGGCGGCGTCGGCGTCGTCGTCGTCGTCGGCCGCGTCGTCGTCGTCGTCGGCCGACGATGTGGGCGGAGGCTCCGGCGCAGGCTCTGGCGCGGGCTCTGGCGCGGGCGCGGGCTCTGGCGCGGGCGCGGCGGGGACGAGCGCGGCGCGGCGCGGCGCGGCCCGCTGAGCCCGTGCTCGTGACGGCGCCGCCGCGCGCTCGAGGCGGGCGGGCGATCTGCGCCGCGCGCGCCGAGCATCGTCGCGCCGCCGGGGGCGCGCCACCGGGCCGCGCCGCCGGGGCGCGCCGCGCTATCTGCGAAGCGACGTCCAGTTTCCGCCGGTGATGGCCGAGCATCGTCGCGCCGCCGGGTCGCGCCACCGGGGTCGCGCCGCGCTACAGTGCCTCCGCGATGGATCTACGGCGGATGTCGATCGCGCTCGTGGTGCTGGCCCTCGTGGCCGGCCACGCCGCGCGCCCGGCGCCGCCGCCGGTGCTGCACGGCGAGCAGAGCCCCGCGCTGGACGGCGCGGGCATGCCGCCGCCGCACGCGCAGCGATCGCAGAAGCGGCTCGAGTCGCCGCGGCGCGAGGCCCGCCGGTTCTCGCACGAGCGCCCGCCGTACGCGCTGCCTCCGTCGCTCGCCGCCGCGCCGCCCGTGCGCCGCGTGACCAGCGTCGAGACGTCCTCCGCCCCCTCCGGCGGTGGCCGCGCCCCGGGCGCGCTCGCCGTCGCGCGCGGGCCGCCCTCCGCCTAGTACCTCGTCCCCGGCGTTTTCGATCAGTTGAGCTTTCATGGAAGCACCTGAGCTCAGAGCTGCTTCCTCGATAGGCAAACCTGTCGAACTGCCTGGAGACGAGGTACGGGTGCGCGCGTAGCGGCCTCGTCGGGTGAGCGCCGCGCTGTCCGCGACGGGCAGCGCAGAGGGCCTGCCCGCCAGCGCCGCGATGCCGCGTACCCCGCGCGCAAACGGAACCGGATCTGCCTTTTGCCATCTCGCGCCGCCCCGGGCGGTGCGCTGCGCTCTTTGGAGGGCACGTGGACCCTGTCGACTTCGTGTACTCGCCGCTCGGCCTCCAGCTCGACCTCCCGCTCGTCCTCGGCGCGGGCGGCTCGGTCTCGCCGCTCGTCGGCGATCTGGGGCTCTGCCTCGTCGCGGCCGGCGTGCTCGCGATCGCGTTCGTGAAGCTGAAGATTCCGGCGATCGCGGCGCTGCTCGGCGCCGGCGTGCTGCTCGGGCCAGCCGGGCTCGAGGCGATCCAGGATCGCGCGAGCATCGAGACGATCGCGAACCTCGGGCTGACGCTGCTCCTGTTCGTGATCGGCCTCGAGGTCAATCTCCAGAGCCTCCTGGCGAGCGGCCGGACGCTGGTCGTGACGGGCCTCGTCCAGGTCCCGCTCACGCTCGCCGCCGGGTGCGGCGCGTTCCTGGTCGTCGGGCTCTCGGGGTGGGGGCTCGTCTCGGGCGTCTATCCGGCGCTCTACCTGGGCGTCGCGTGCGCGTTCTCCTCGACGCTGCTCGTCGTCAAGTACCTCCAGGAGCACCTGCAGCTCGACACGGTGGCCGGGCGCCTCGCGGTCGGGCTCCTGATCTTCCAGGACATCTGGGCGATCGTCTTTCTGGCGCTGCAGCCGAGCTTCGCGCACCCGTCGATCGCGCCGATCCTGCTCACGTTCCTCGGCACGGCGATCCTCGCGACGATCGCGACGCTGGTCGCGCGGCTCCTGCTCTCTCGCGCGTTCCACGTCGTCGCGCGCTCGCCGGAGCTCGTCGTCACGCTGGCGCTCGGCTGGTGCTTCGGCGTGGGCCTGTTCGGCGCGAACCTCGGCACCGTCACACGGCGCGTCGGGCTGCCGTTCGAGATCTCGGTGTCGATGGAGATGGGGGCGCTGATCGCCGGCGCGACGATCGCGACGTCGCCCTACGCGTACGAGGTCGTGTCGCGGGTGGTCCACCTGCGCGACTTCTTCGTGACCTTGTTCTTCGTCGGCCTCGGGATGAGCATCCCGGTCCCCGAGCGCGCCGACGTGATCGTCCTCGCCGCGATCGTGGCGGCGATCGCGATCGTCCTGCGCTACGCGGTGTTCCTGCCGGTCCTCTACGCGACGGGCCTCGATCGCCGCAACTCGGTGTCGGTCTCGACGAAGCTCGCGCAGGTCTCGGAGTTCTGCCTGGTGATCGTGTACCTCGGCAGCCAGCTCGGGCACGTGAGCGGGACGGTCGTGAGCGTCGTGATCTTCGCGTTCGTGATCACGGCGCTCGCCACGCCGCTCCTGTTCGCCGCGTCGGACCGGCTCTACAGGCGGCTGCGGCCGCTGCTCGATCTGGTCGGGATCCGCTCGCGCGGGCTCCGTCCCGAGGTGGAGAGCGCCGAGGCGCCGCGGCTGGTCCTGCTCGGATTCCACCGCATCGGCTCGGCGCTGCTCGCGGACCTCGAGCGGCTGCACGCCGATCTGATCCCGCGGACGTTGGTCGTCGACACGAATTCTACGGTTCACGACGAGATCCGGCGCCGGGGGGCGCAGGTCCTCTACGGCGACATCGCGAGCGTGGAGGTCCTGCGCCACGCGGGCGTGGATGCTGCGGAGGTCATCGTGTGCACGGTGCCCGACGAGCTCTTGAAGGGCACGACGAACGCGCAGCTCGTGCAGAAGCTGCGGCAGCTCGCGCCGAAGGCCGCGATCATCGCGACGTCGACGCGCGTCTCCGAGGTCTCGGCCGTGCGCGCGGCGGGCGCCGATCACGTGTACCGCCCGCCGACCGAGGTCGCGCTCGGTGTCCTGCCGGCGATCTACGCCGCGCTGAACGCGAGCCTGCCGTCGTACCTCGAGGCGCTCGAGGAGGAGCACGGCACGCTCGAGGCGCGCCGCGAGGTGATCGACTAGCCGACTCCGTACGATTGCCGTCGCGCCCTCGACCGCACGGTGCTTCCCCGTGCGCGAGCACGTCGACGCCTCGCCGGCGAGCCGGCGCACGAGCCGTTCGAGGATGACCACGTCTGCGCTGGTGGGCACCGGTGGAGTGCGAACGCGGCCTCGTGGTCAGGCCGGTTGCGTGGCGTGGTAGTGGTCGAGCGGCGCGGTCACGTGGATGAGGATCGTGCCGCCGCCGTGGATCGGCAGCGGCGTGCCGTCGGGCTCGATCACGGTGACCCCAACGCCCAGCACGAGCGCCGCGACCGGCAAGACCGCATCGGCGGCCTCGTCGTTCCAGTGCGTGTGGAGGTCGCCGATGACGCGCCGGACGTCGGCTGCGCTGTGCGTCGAGTAGGTGGTGAGCCACTGGGACGCCGCGCTGCCCGGGGCATGGAGCTGCGTGCGCACCCGGCTGTAGATGGTCGCGACCGGCACGCCGCTCACCTTCGACAGCGCGCCGAGCATGCACATGCCGTCGGGCTCGACCCAGTCGAGGCGGCGGCGGTGGAGCTCCATGCGCATCACCTGGGTGGCCGTCGGCAAGTAGTTCGTTCCGGGCTCGCCCTTGGCCTTGTCGCCGAGCGGATCGGCCGTGCCGCCCTTGCCCCGCGTCCTCGCCTGCTCCGCCTGCGCTGCCGCCGCCTTGCTCTTCGCGCGGCGCGCGAGACGCGGGCGCTTGTGGTCGGTCTCGGCGTTGCCCTCTTGCTTCTTCCGAGGCTGGAAGCTCGCGTCGCGCTCGGCCGTGCCCAGGAGCACCTCCTCCAGGATATCGCTGCTGGCGCTCAGATCCTGACCGTACGCGCTCCCGACGTCGCGAGCCTCGAATAGCGCGAGGCCGCCTTCATCGAGCCCGTACATCCCCATCGCGTACTTCATCTTTCGATCTTCGGGGTTGTCCTCGTTGTAGGCGTCGACCTCGGCGTGTTGATCTAAGTCCGGCGGCGGCGACATCAGATCTTTGGGCTCTTTCGCCGTGCCGAGCGGTCTGCCGAGGGCGATCGAACGTAGCCATTCGCGCACGGTCAGGTCTTTGTCCAGCTCGCCGTAGACTTGGCCGTCGAGCGGGTAGCCATGGAATGTGCTCTCCTTCTTCGCGTACAGGGCCTTGAACTTGGTCTGCTCGTGCTTCTCGAGCGTGCCGTACATCGAGTGAAAGTCCGTGCGCGCCATCAGCGTGTGCGCGTATTTCTCGGTGTCGCTCGCCCGCTGTGGCTTCCACTTGGCGACGTCGCCGAGGTACATGCAGATCGCCGCGACGAGACCTTGGAGCTTGGGCGCCTCGGGTGCGCGCGCGCTGCGCTTACGGCCTCTGCGTTCCTCTGGCTCGTCCTGTTTCCTCTTCTCCTCGTCCTCGCCGGTGAGCTCGTCGGACAGATCGCGCCAGGCATGAGGATGGAGCTGCTGGATCAGGGCCGGGATCTTGTCGACGGTGACTCCTTCCGTGTACTGCAGGCGGAACGTGGGCGTGGTGCCGGTGCGCTCGATCTCGGTGTTCTCCAGCCAGCCGTTGCCGGCCGGCACCACGAAGCGGCGCCCCTGCTGCTCGGTGAGCATGGCGACGACGTACTTGATCTCGCGCATCGCTCCTTCGAACGCGTCGCGATCGGGGAGCGGATCGGTGACGATCTCGAGCTCGGGCTGCTTGCCGCGATCGACCTCGATCTGGAAGTAGACGCCGCGGTACGCGATGTCCTTCGAGTCGGGCGCTTTGTTCTCGCCGATGCGCCGGATGCACCACGTCGATTGCATCTCGAAGCCGATCTTGAGCTGCGCCGCGCCCGCGCTCGCCGACGCGGCCGAGACGCCCGAGTCGACCGCGACCTCGCCGCGCGCAGCGGCGGCGCCCCAGCGATCCGCCTCGTCCTCGAGCGCGCCGTCGCGATTGGTGGCGATGCCCTTGTACTGCTCGGTGGCGTCGACGCGCCCCTGCGCCTGCTGGACGACGTGCGCGAGCTCGTGGCCGATCAGCTCCTGGCCCGTCGCGCTGTCCGGATCCCACGAGCCCGGGGCGATGTGGACATCGCGGCCGCGCGCGAGCGCCTGCGCGGACAGCGCTGCTGCCTCCGGGGATGCCGTGTGGAAGCGGACGTCGCCGAGGTCGGCGCCGAACGCGCGCTCCATCTTGGCGAGCATCGCCACGGGCAAGCCGCTCGCGACCGCGGCCGGCGCCGCGCCCATGCCCGTGAGCGTGCGCTTGCCGGGCGTCGCCTCGGATCGATCGAAGGCGCCCGGTGTGCCGGCACCGCCGGGCACGGATAGCTCATGGACGAGCGATCGCTTGCCCGGTACTCCTCCACTCCTCGGGTCGGCGCGGTGATCCGAGCCGGTCCGCCAGTCCCCTGAATCTCGGCGCGATTGCGACATCCAACCCCTCCTCCTCCTCAGCCCACTCCTTGTTCCAGACTGACAGATATTTCAAGTAACTCCCTGTCAGGGAACGCTCCGCTCTGTATCACATTGCAATCGCCGGTTGCAACGCTCGTGTCCAACGGAATCATTTGGGTGCGGATCTTCGGACCAACGAAACCAACTCATTCCGCGTGCTTGGATCAGCATCCATCCGCGCGAGCATGTCGTGGTCGGCAACTACCGCTCGACGATCTGCGGCACGCGTGCCCGAATCATTTCGGGCGAGATGGCCGCACGTACGGCACCACGGCGGAGCGACCGCTCGACGCGACTTGAGCTGCTCGCATCGTCGGCCGCGCAACTCGGCGAAAGATTTCGCACCGGCTGCGATGCTGTACGATTGTTCTCGTCCGGCGAGAGCGCGCGTGGTCCGTGCGGTACGGGAGAGCACGACTCGGGGTGGTGTCGAATGTGGTCCGCACGGTCCGCACGGTCCGCACAGCTTCGCAGAGCCGAGCCGCGGGGTTGTCCGGCCGGACATTGCGGGTGGCGGGCTCCGGAAGCGAAGCAGAACGGGAGCCGTTGATATGGAATTCTTGATACTAATTCTCCTGGCCACGCGGAATTCTGCGTACTAAACGATATCGGCGAAATCGAATGCTCGACTCCTCGCACCCTTGAACGACTCACATGGGCCGCCCGCGCAAGACACACGAGCAGATGACGTTGACGTTCCGGACGCGCGGCGGGCGGCGACCGGGCGCTGGGCGGCCGCCCCGCGGGCCGCGCTCGAGCGAGCGCCACAAGGCGCGGCCGGCGCACACCTGCCGGCACCTGGTCCACGTCACGACGCGGGTGGTCGATGACGTCGCGAACCTCCGCCACCGCGTGCTCGTCTCCGCTCTCGGAAGAGGCCTGGGCGCCGTGCGTGGCGTGAATGCGTGTGGTCAGTGCGGGTGCGGGAGAGCACGACTTCGGTAGTGTCGAATGGGCCGCGCCGAGCAGCGAAGCCGCGAGGTTGTCCGGCCGGACACTGGGGCGCCTGGAGCGCAGCAGACGCCGAAGACGGGATCTGCCCATACAGACTTCTTGATATCAATTCTGCTGGCCAACCTGGATTCTGCGTACTAAACGATATCGGCGAAATCGAATGCGCCGCTCCTTGTACCTTTGAAAGACTCCCATGGGCCGTCCGCGCAAGACACACGAGCAGATGACGATGACGTTCCGGACGCGCGGCGGGCGGCGACCGGGCGCTGGGCGGCCGCCCCGTGGGCCGCGCTCGAGCGAGCGCCACAAGGCGCGGCCGACGCACAACTGCCGGCACCCAGTCCACGTCACGACGCGCGTGGTCGATGACGTCGCGAACCTCCGCCACCGCGACTTCTATCTGCAGCTGCGCGAGGCCACGATCGTGACCGCGCGGCGCGAGGACTTCCGCATCGTCCAGATGTCCATCCAGCGCAATCATCTACACCTGATCGTCGAGGCGAACGACAAGGCGGCGCTGTCGCGGGGGATGCAAGGCTTCTCGATTTCTGCGGCGAAGCGGGTGAACGCGGCCATCACTGCGCGCACGGGTGTCCGGCGCACCGGCCGCGTCATCGCCGATCGGTTCCATGCGCGGGCGCTCACGTCGCCGCGCGCGGTCCGCCACGCGCTGGCGTATTGCCTTAACAATTGGAGAAGGCACGGCGAGGACCGCTCGGGGCTCCCGCGGACGTGGAAGGTGGATCCGTTCTCGAGTGGCCCGCTGTTCTTTGGCTGGCAGGAGCTCGAAGGCTCGCCGGTGCTGTGGCCGCTGCGCGAGACGTACCTGCCGCTCATCGTGCTGCGCCCGCGAACCTGGCTGCTCGCGCAGGGCTGGCAGGCGCATCACCCGCTGATCTCGGTGCGCGAGGTTCCGGGACGCGCCTGACTCGCGCGCCGACCAGCACCTAGCTGCAGAAGTGGAGCAAGGCCGCGCCCGTGTCGCGCATGCCTTGAAGCGAATACTTGAGCTGTAGGACGCGCCGGCCATCCGCTGTTGCGAAGGTCGCACGCGAGGCCCCGGGCTCGGCTGCCGGATTGGCTCGCGGCCTCTCTACGTCGCGAGCTGCGGACGCAAGGCGGTGCAACGCTATCTCGTGGCTCGCCAGCTTTCGCTCACGTGCGGTCCTATGGCCGTGCGCGCTCGACGGTGGCGATGAGCTTGGAGCTGGCTTCAGACGCGGCCGCCACCGCGAGCGCGGTCATCTCGACGAGGTGCGCCAGGCGCTTGAACCCTCGGCGGTCATCGCCCTCCGTGAGCACGACGATGCGGCTGAACTGTTCGTCCGTCGTCGAAGCCAGCGCGTCGGCCCGCGCTATGTGCTGACGAAGCTCGTCGATCATATCCGGATCGTCGTGCTCCGGCGCCGGCTCGGCGTTGACGGTCTTCTGCAGATGCCCGCCCAGCAGCTGGCCGAGCCCATGGACGAGCGCGTCGACATGGCTCGAGAGCTGTTCGAGGGTGGTCGCGCCGTTGCGGTCGTCGAGGTGACCATCGAGGTGACCGATGACGCGGGCGGCCGACGACGCATGGGCGAGCAGGTCGACGAGCACGAGCTTGGGGACGTGAAGCGAGGGCGACATCTTCAGGGTCATGGCGGCTCCTTACGCGGGCAACGGCGGGGGCCTCTGCTCGGCGACACCCACCGGGATGCTTCGTCAGGAGCACCCCCGATAGATCGACGGCAGAGGAACGATGCGTCCGTCATTCCGGCCCGATATTACCTATAGGTGTAGCTCTTGCCTAGCGACACCCGCGATAGCGGATGGAAGGCGCGGGGATATCTGCCGATCCTTCCGGCCAGGTGGCCGCCCGCAAATCCAGCAAGGATCGCCAGTTCACGACGAGTGCTCGCGCCGCGCGCGAATTCGGGGCACGCCTGCGCCACTTCCGCAAGGCGCGAGGCCTCACGCAGGAAGCGGCGGCGCGGGCCGCGAACCTGTCCGCCAAGTTCATCTCGGAGATCGAGACCGGCGGCACCAACCCGTCGCTCGCGGCGATCGTGTGGCTGGTCGAAGACGGGCTCGAGCTACCGCTGTCCGCTTTCTTCGCGCACGATCTCGGTGACGACAGTCGCGCCGATCTCGCGCAGCTGGTGGCGCTCCTCGGCGGCCAGCCCGCGGCGGTTCGCCGCCGCGCGCTTCGCGTGCTGAAGGCGCTCTGCGAAGAATGATCCGCGCGACGCGCCCGCCTGGCGAGCTATGATGGCGCATGCGCTCGGCGCGCACGCTGGATATCGTCGCGACGGCGGCGGCCGCCATGGCCGCCGTGGCCGCGACGACCGCGTGCGGCCGGTTCGGCTTCGATCCCAGCGGCGACGCGCACCCGTCGGACGGGTCGCCGGACGGCGACCCGACGCCGCTCGCGCTGGCGTGCGGCGAGACGCGGAGCGCCGGCGCGGCGACCCTCAAGGGCAGCACGCTCGCGGCGGTGGCCACCGCGCGCGGGCTCGCGGCGCTGTGGCTCGACAGCACGGGCACGCTGCGCGGCACCACGTGGACGACCGACGCGAGCGGCGGCCTGCACGAGCACGCGGCGGTCGAGCTCGCGGCGGGCCCGTTCAGCGAGCTCTGGGCCGCCGCGAACGGTGACGCGATCCTGGCGGCGACGCAGGCGGGCGGGGACGCGACGGGGCACTTTCTGCGTGGCGATCTGACGAAGAGCCAGCCGAGCGGCGCGCTCGGCGTCGGCGCGCTCTCCGGCCGCGATCCGATCGCCAGCCGCCGCGGCGGCCCCGGCTTCGTCGCGATCGCGATCGCCGGCCCGAAGCCCGCGATCTACGAGCTCACCGGCGCCGAGCCGCCCCCGCAGCACCTGCTCGTGGAGCTGGTCGATCACGCCGTCCCGTCGATCGCGGCGGACGCCGGCAGCTACGCGGTGATCACCGAATTCGCCGACCAGTTCGGCGCCGGCTGCTGGTACTCGAAGGTCGACGACGCGTTCGGCTTCGCGGGCGGCCCGGGCTCCGTCGAGTCGACGCAGCAGGCTGACTGCGACAGCGCGACCGTCGCCGCCGCGGCCGGCCCGCTCGGCGCCGGCATCGCCTGGATGGACCGCGATCCGGCCAACTCCTACGTCGAGTTCGCCGGCACCGGCGGCGGCGGCAACGTGGCCAGCATGTCCGGCGAGACGGACGTGGGCCTGCCGCTCGTCACCGGCACGTCGACGGGCTTCGCCGTCGCGTACCGCAGCTCCGCGGGCCTGCGCGTCTTCGATCGCGGCGGCGCGCGCACGCTCGCCGCGACCGCGCCCCTCGTCGATCTCGTCACGTGGTCGGACCTGGCCCTCGTCCTCTGGACGACCGCCACCGGCGCGCCGCAGCTGACGCGCCTCTGCCCGTAGCGGGCCCTCGCCGCCGGCCGCCCCGCCCGGGCGGATGCTCACGCGCGAGATCGGTCCACACACCCAGCTTGCCCATCACGCGCTTCGAGTGCGCCCGCCACTCGGCGCCGCGCTCGAGCGTGCCTGACGAGCGCACCCAAAGTTGGCCCCCTGCATCCTCGCCATGTAGGTTGCGCGCCACTGCCCGCCAAGGGAAACGGCGTGCATGCAAGGAGCTTTGGAATGGTGTGCTCTGGATACCCCTCTTTTGTCCAACGGAACGTGCTGCGTAGTGCCAGGAGCCTCGTGAAACTCTTGGCCGCGCTGCTGTTATTCACCCTCCCGGCCACGGCCAGCGCGCAGATCTTTCCGCCGGGGAGCAACGGCGTCGCCAAGCCCCGCGGGTTCACCATCACGCCGCCCTTCAAGCGCGGCAGCTCCTATGAGATGTCGTGCACCTACAACTGCCTTGCGCATGTAAATGGAAGCTTCGGTACACAAGATTACTTTGCGCTCGACTTCAAAATGCCCTTGGGCGACGCCGTGCACCCCGCCGCCCCCGGCCAGGTGCGGATCGCCAAGACCGACCCGGCCACGGGGAATCAGGGGTTCGAGCCCTACGGTACGTTCGTCTTGATTGAACACTCGAATGGCTACTACAGCCTGTATGCGCATCTCAACAGCATCTCGGTGAGCGCCAATCAGTGGGTTGACATCGACTCACCGATCGGGACGGCAGGGGCGACGGGCTCCGGCGCGCACGGGATCAATCACCTCCACTTCGCTCTCTACAAGAACGTGACGGTCTACACGGCCGATTCGAGCTGGTCCGGCGGCTCCGCGGTCGTACCCGAGCCCATCTCGGGGTGCACCAAATCGTCAGGCGGCGATTGCGAGTGGCTCGACACCGCGCCCGTCTGGCTCCGCCGCGACGACTACGCGCCGGCTGTGGTCGGTGGCGTCAATAGCGCGCTCGATCTCGTCACATGCAATCGCAGCGCGGGGAACCTCATGTATCGACGGCGTGACACCGCCGGGGTGTGGGGGGCATGGACCAATCTCGGTGGCACCTGCGCCAGCTCGCCCGCCGCGGTCCGCGATAACGCGGGAAACCTCTTCATCTTCGTGCGCGGGCTCAATGCAGAGCTCTGGGCCAGGAAGCTCACGGGCAGCACCTGGAGCGGATGGCTCCAGATCGGCGACTCCGTGGTCGGGAGGCCGACCGCAAGTCTCGACACCGTCTCGGGCGTGGTGCGCGTCTTCGTGCGACGAACGCCGAATCAATCGGTGTATGTGGCGTCCCAGCAGAGCTCGGGGAGCTCATCCTTCACGGCCTGGAAAAACCTGGGCGGCACCCTGACCAACTCGCCGGTGGTGGGCTCGCGTACGGATGGGCGCCTCGACATCTATGCCGCAGCGCCCGATTACACCTTCTGGAAGATCCCCGGCAACAGCGATGGGACGTTCACGACGGAGTGGTGGCATCCGCTCTACGTCTCCCTCGAAGGCGAGCCAACGTTTGTCTCGCAGGGGGCCACGTTCTTCGCCGCGCGAACCATTGACGACAAGCTGTATCTCCAGGGCGGCGCGACGCCAGCGGCGGCGACGCATCGCCCGGCGCTGGCGCGCAACTCCGGCGCGAATCTCATCCTCTTCGAGCGCAATCGCTCGACCAGCGCAACCGATTACTATTATCCGACCAGCGGCACGACGTGGTCAGCGAATTCGTTCGGTGGCCTCGCGACCAGCGAGATCACCGCGGTTCGCTCCACGAACCAGAAGGTGATCATGTTCATCTGGGGAACCAGCGGCCTTTATTACCGCGAGCAGAGCTCGAGTGGCGCCAATTCGTGGACTGGCTGGATCGATCTCCTGATCGCGCTGTGACCGCTCCGCTGTGAGCGCGTCGGCGCGCTGGGCGTTGCGGCTACAGCAGATCACAGCAGATCGAAGATGTGGACCATCTCGTCCTTGTTGTTGCAGTTGGTGTTTGAATCACCCACGTCGGACACGAGGGCCACACGGCTCGCGCTCAGGAACGTGACGCCCTCGACGTTGCAGTAGTCGCTCGACGGCATCGGGTAAATGGTGCCGTCGTCCAGGAAGCTCCAGCTCGTGCCGCTCAGGCGACCGATCCACAGCGCCTTGGACTCCTGCGAGGTGACGGCCACCTGGTAGGTGCCGTCGGTGTTGGGGCGGAGCGCCAGGTCGGAGTAGTCCATGAAGCTCACGGCCGCGGGCAGGCGCAGCAGGGTGGACGAGGCGCTCCAGCTCGATCCGCTCTGGGCCATGACCCGGATCGCGCCGCGACCGCCGCTGCCGCCGTGGCTCGACGTGCAGTCGAAGCCCTCGCACAGGCCGAGCAGGTAGTCGTTGCTGTACCGGCGCAGCCAGGCGAGCCCCTCGAAGCCCTTGTTGCTGTCGCTAAAGCTCACGTTGGTGGGCTGGTGATCGGCGCTGCCGCCGCTCGCCAGGTCGTCGTACTGGACCACCTCGGCGCTGGTCTGCTCCACGACGGTGTAGAAGTGCTGCGTCGCGTTGTCGTCGAACGTGATGCCCTCGTACTGCGACTCCGTGCTCGACGAGCCGCCCGAGGCGTAGCTGCCGCTCAAAAGATCGAGCGCGACGCGGCCGATCTTGGTCATGTTGTTGAATACGATATAGAGCTGGCTGTTATGGAGCTGGACGCCGCTCGCCTCGTAGTCGTTGACGCCAGAGAGCGGGATGATCTGCGAGATCTTGCGCTCGCGGACCAGGCGCAAGGTGCCGCTCGCGGCGAGCTCAGAGGACGCGGTGGCCTCGCCCTCCGCGGACGGAGGCTCCAGGCAGGCGCCGCCGAGGAGCGCGAGGAGCGCCAGGGACGCCTGGGGGAGCGACGGGAGCCGGTGTGTGCGGTGCGTGCGATGCGTGCGGTGCGTGCGGTGCCGGGAATCGTGATCTCGCATGAGGTTTCCTTGGTTCGTTGTCTGGGTTGAGTGGACGGCGGCGCGGAGCGCGCCCCGCTCGACGCGCGGCGTGCAGTAGAGCGCCCTTGCGCTGGCTGGCCTTGGCGAAGTGCAGCCGTCATGCCGGCGGCGCCCGCCGCGGCGCGAACGCGGGATTTTAGCCGGCGCGACGGGAGCTTGCGCGCGGCGGAGCGCCTGGAGCGCCGATCGCCCGCCGATCGCGCGACGACCGCCGTCGCCGGATCAACGTCCGATCAACGTCCGATCTACGTCCGGGTCCGAATCTACGTCCGCCGGGCGATCCGGCGGCGGCGGTGACGTGGCCCGCATGTCCGGCGAGGCGGACGTGGGCCTGCCGCTCGTCACCGGCACGTCGGCCGGCTTCGCCGTCGCCTACCGCGCCACTGCCCGTAGCGTCTGCCGCCTCGGCTCAGCTCAGATCCAAGAGGGCAGCTCGATCTCCGTCTCCGGCACGAGGAGCATGTCTCGCTCGACCCGGTGGAGGTTCGCGATGTACCTCGGCAGCTCCGGGGCCCGCGCGTCCCCGATGAACTCGTCCACCGCGGCTCGAAACCGATCGAGCAGACGCTCGTGAGTCACCAGGTCTCGCTCGATCATGGCGTCGATATCGCTCTGATCGTTTGTATGGAAGCGCTTCAGCTTGCTGACGACCACGTCGACGACGTCGAGCACCCGCAGCTCGATGTGCTGGAGCGCGCGATTGATGTCAGTAGCGGGGTGCCAGAGCGGCACGTGCGGGAGGAACGGGACGCCGTTCGGGACGATGTCGAGATAGATGCTCCGTCGCTTGTGGAGATCGGTCCCGGCGCCGGCGAGCGCGAGCAGGTGCTGCTTGACCCCGGCGGTCAAATCGGTCGTCTCGAAGACGTCGCTGTCCTTCGTGCCGCGCTCGTAGCTCGCTTGCAGCATCAGCGCGCCGCAGCCGATGAGTGACAATCTGACCTTGTGTCCGTGCGCGGCCTGCTGCGGCCACAGCCGGTCGATCTCGACGAAGAAATCTCTAATGACCTGCACGGGCGGCCCTCAAAGCCTGGAGGAAGTCTGCCGGCTGGAGGCTCGTGACGATCCCCCAGCGCTGGGAGGTCGCAGAGGCCGAGCGACTGATCTCCTCGAGCGTTCGCTTGCTGCGGATCGTGGCATCGAGGACATCGAGCGGAAGCTGTGGAGCCAGGACCTGGCCACGTGCAGTGACGTGCTCCATGAACTGTCCGAGGAGCAGCTCGGCGCGGCGGTCGAGCTTCGCCCACTCCTTCGACTTCGCCCCGAGCTTGGGGTCCGACCGGAGCGCTGTCAGCGTGTTCTCGACGAGCCAGGTGAGGCGGCGCTCCAGGCCGATGCGCTCCAGCTCCGCATGCAGCTTGTTCAGGCTCAGGCGCTCTGCATTGCGGACCAGGACCGGCGCGAGGCCGGTCACGACGCGGGGCGAGCCGTCGACGAGCGCTTCGCGCACCACGTCGTGGACGTTCTCGAGCTGCTTGCTGGGCAGCACGTCGGCGCTCTCCTGGACGTGGAAAGCACCGAGGCGTGCCAGGGCGTTCTGGATGCGGAGATCTCGTCCACCCACCCCGCTCACGAAGTCGCTCGCGGTGACGTTGAAGAGCTTGAGCAGGTGGAGGAACTGCTCCGCCGTGAACGAGCCGTTGCCTCGCTCGATCTCGCTCAGACGGCTCTGCGAGAGATCGAGCCGCTCGGCGAGCTCAGCCTGCGACCACTTGCGGGCCTGGCGGAGCTCGCGAACCTTGGCGGCGATGCTACGCCGATTTTTACCGAGCGGTTCTGATGGTTTAGCGCTCGGCATATCGAGGTCTCGATAAGTTTATCGAGATTTCGATAGTGGGCCTAGCCGCCCCGAGCGGTGAATGAATTATCTGAATAATATCGAATGTTTGAGTTGATGGATATCGAGATTTCGATACGGCTATCGGGATCTCGATAGCGCGGGGCTCGGAGCGGCGGAGGAAGTGGCGCAGGCGGCTGCTCCGTTTGGGCGCAGCTGCTCCCGGGTGGCGCAGCTGCGCCGCGGTGCGGCGCGGGCGCGGGCGCACGATCGCGGGGGCTTGGCGCGGCTGGGATCCTGCACAATGGCGCGGCACATGGACGAACGGAACGCCAAGCGCGACCTCGTGCTCGCTCCGAGCGAGTACGCCTATATGCAGGACGTCACCAAGGGCGTCGTGAAGACGTATACGGGCCCGACGGTGATCAACCCGACCGCCCAGGAGCGGGCGGTCACCTTCGATCAGGAGACGAAGCGGTTCGCGCCGTGCTCGCTCGAGCAGGCGGTGCAGCAGATCGCGATCGCGCCGGAGGGCTATTACCTCACCCTCAAGAACCCGTCGCACAAGGGCGACCACCCGCCCGCGGGCGGCGTGTACCCGGCCCCGGAGCTCGACGTCGGGCGGAAGATCAACATCACCGGGCCGTGCGCGTTCGCGCTGTGGCCGGGACAGATCGTCAAGCTCGTGCAAGGGCACCACCTGCGATCGAACCAGTATTTGCTCGTGCGCGTGTACAACGAGGACGAGGCGCGCAAGAACTGGGCGCAGGCGGTGATCAAGCCGGCCTCCTCCGAGGGCGCAGAGGCGCCGGTGCAGCCGATCGCGCGCGTGCCCGCGGAGCTCACGGTGGGCGCGCTGCTCATCATCAAGGGCACCGACGTCTCGTTTTACATTCCGCCGACGGGCGTCGGCGTGGTGCCGGACGAGCACGGGCAGTACGTGCGGGACGCGCTCACGCTCGAGCGGCTCGAGTACGCGATCCTGGTCGATCAGAACGGCAAGAAGCGCTACGAGCGCGGGCCGCAGGTGGTGTTCCCCGCGCCGACGGAGACGTTCATCACGCGCGACGGCAAGCGCAAGTTCCCGGCGATCGAGCTGTCCGAGATCCAGGGACTCCACATCAAGGTGATCGCGCCGTATACCGAGAACGGCCGCACGTACCGCGAGGGCGACGAGCTGTTCATCACGGGCGTCGAGACGGCGATCTACTTCCCGCGCGAGGAGCACTCGCTGGTCCGCTATGACGGGCGCGAGAAGCACTTCGCCGTCGCGGTGCCGGCCGGCGAGGGCCGGTACGTCATGAACAAGAAGAGCGGCGCGATCCGCATGGTGCGCGGGCCGGCGATGCTCCTGCCGTCGCCGGTCGAGGAGGTGCTGGTCCGCCGCGTGCTCGGAGATCGCGAGTGTGTGACGTGGTACCCGGGGAACACGCAGGCGCTCGCTTATAACAGGCAGCTCCGCCAGCTCGAGGAGGGCGCCGAGGGGCGGCCGGGCGCGGTCGCCGAGGGCGAGGTCCAGAAGCAGAAGGCGGGCAAGGCGGCGTCGGCGCAGCAGGTCGCGATGGGGCCGGCGCTGGCGCAGGCGCAGGCGGCGCACGCGCCGGGCGCGTTCGGCACCGAGCTGGATCGCCAGGCGTTCACGAAGCCGCGCACGCTCGTGTTCCAGACGCGGTACGAGGGCGTGCCGGCCCTGTCGGTGTGGGTTGGGTATGCGGTGCTGGTCGTCGACAAGCAGGGGCGGCGGCGCGTCGAGCACGGGCCGAAGAATCTGCTCCTCGAGTACGACGAGACGCTCGAGGTGCTGCAGCTCTCGACGGGCACGCCGAAGACGGACGACCGGCTCGCCGAGACGGTGTACCTGCGCGTGCTGAACAACAAGGTGAGCGACGGGTGCGTGGTCGAGACGGCGGATCACGTGCAGGTCACGCTGCGCTACTCGATGCGCGTCAACTTCGAGGGCGAGCCGGAGCGCTGGTTCGAGGTCGAGAACTACGTCAAGTTCCTGTGCGATCACGTGCGCTCGGTGCTGAAGGGCGCCGTGAAGAAGCAGACGATCGAGGCGTTCTACGCCGAGGCGGTCGAGCTGGTGCGCCACGCGATCCTGGGGCGCGGCGATGAGCCGGCGGCAGGGCCGGAGCCGGCGGCGTCACAGAAGCCGGGGCGGCCGGGGATGCGGTTCGCCGAGAACGGCATGCGCATCACCGACGTCGAGGTGCTCGAGGTCCGGATCGACGACGAGGACATCGCCGAGCTCTTGGGCGACGCGCAGCGCGAGGCGGTGCAGGCGAACATCACGCTCCTGCGCGCGCGGCGCGGCCTCGCGATGACGGAGCAGCAGGAGTCGATCGCGCGCACCGAGGCGGAGGCGCGCGCGAGCACGGCGCACCGGCGCGCGGAGCTCGAGGTCGAGGCGACGGCGGATCGGCTGCGCGTCGCGCTCGCGGGCGTGCGCGCGGAGCTGGAGCAGGCGGAGGCGCAGCGCGGCGTGGCGATCGCGAAGAACGCGGTCACCGACGCCGAGCACGCGGCCGAGCTGGCGCGCCAGCGCGCCGCGCAGGCGCTCGAGACGGAGACGCTCGCCGCCCAGCAGGCGCTGACGCTCGCCGCGCTGCGCGCCGAGGTCGACGCGGCGGTGGCGCGCTTCGGCGCCGCGCAGGGGGGCTTCAGCGAGGCCCTGCTGGCGCTCGGAAACCACGAGGTGCTCGCGAAGGTGGCCGAGGCGATGAGCGTGCAGTCGTTCATCGGCGGCAAGTCGCTCACGGACGTGATCGACAAGGTGTTCGTCGGGACGCCGCTGGCGAACCTCATGGACCGCGTCAAGGCGCGCGTCGCGGGGACGAGCAGCCAGGGGGCGGACGGCGAGCGCGCGCTGCCTGAGCCCCGCGCGTGAGCGAGGGGCCGAAGCCCGGCGTCACGGCCGCAGGAGGACGTCCCAGAAGTCGCACGCCGCGGCCTTGTGGCCGCTGCCGGCCGCGATCGTCGGGCCGATGACGAGGTGCCGATCGCCGGCGCGCTCGAACGCGGGCCACGCGGGGCCGACGCCGTTCGGATCGGCGGCGGCGGCGAACTGCGTCCATAGGGCCTGCAGCGTGGCGGCGGTGGCGGCGCCGCTCTCACCGACGCGCCCGAGCGGGTACGCGGGATCGGTCCCGAACACGAACGGGATCTCGGCGCTGTGGAACACGCCGAGATCCGCGAACAGCGGCAGCTCGGGCGGCTGCTCGAAGCTGTAGAGGTACACGGGCGCGCCGGCCGCGGCGGCGTCGCGCGCGGTCTGCCGCGCGGGGCACACGAAGAACGCGTCGCCGCTGACCTCGGCGAGCGCGCGGTTCGGGCTCGCGAACGCGGAGGCGGGGTAGCGCGCGACGATCGCCGCGACGTTGTTCTGCCCGAACCGGCGCGCGAGCGCGGCGCGGTACTCGGCGTCGGTGGTCACCTCTGTGGCGAACAGCGGCGAGTGGAACAGCGTGCCCTCGTCGCGGGTCGTGCCGACGATGAGCGGCCGCGGCGGGAAGCTGGCGGCGGCGAACGCGGCGCGCATGGGCTGCTCGACGACGAAGCCGTCGACGCTGGGCCGCGTGGCGAGGAGGCTCGCGGTGTCGCCGAGGTAGAGCGGCCCGCCGGGCGGCTGCGACTGCGGCTGGGGCAGCGCGGTCGCCGCGAGCAGCGCGTCCACGGGCTTTGCGCGCAGGCACGCGACGGCCTCGGGGCCGGTCGCCGGACAGCCGAGATCCTGCGCGACCTTGGTGCCGGTGGCCTCGGCCTCGGCGCGCGTCGCCTCGAGGAGCGGCGACGTGCACAGGCCGCTCTCGACGATCGCGCGCGAGAACAGGCCGGCGCTGCGCGGCGACACGTAGTGCGCGCACGTCGAGTACCCGCCGGCCGACTCGCCGAAGAGCAGGACGTTGCCGGGGTCGCCGCCGAGCTGGGCGATGTTGCGCTGGACCCAGCCGAGCGCGGCGCGCTGGTCGTCGAACCCGTAGTTCCCCGACGACGGATATGCCGGATCTTCGGCGGCGAGCGCGGGGTGCGCGAGGAAGCCGAGCGCGCCGAGCCGGTAGCTGAGCGTGACGACCACGACGCCGTACGTCTCGGCGAGGTGCTGCCCGCTGTAGAACTTGTCGCCGCCGCTGCCGAAGACGAACGCGCCGCCGTGCAGCCAGACCATGACGGGCACGAGGCCGTCGTCGCCGGGGGAGGTCGGGGTCCACACGTTGAGGAACAGGCAGTCCTCGTCGCCGCCGGGGCCGGAGAGGCTGAGCGCCTGCGGGCACTGGATGCCGACGGAGATGGCGTCGCGCACGCCGTCCCAGGGCAGCGTCGGCTGCGGCGGCCGCCAGCGATCGGGCCCGACGGGCGGCGCGGCGTACGGGACGCCGAGGAACGCGCGCGTCTGGCCGAGCTCGATCCCGTGCAAGACGCCGGTGTCGATCTCGACGGCGAGCGGGTCGCCGGGGTCGCCGTCGCCGCAGGCGGCGAGGCACAGCGCGGCGATGGCGAGCGAGCGCCGGCACGTTGTCATGCGGATGCGCATGAGCGGGACGCTACCTCGAATCGGGGAGGGTGCAGCCGGGTTTCGCCCGAAGTGCTCGAGATGACTTGGAACACAACCATCTTGACAAGGATACCTTCCAGGTTATCCTTGTATTCGCCTGCCCTGAGAAGGTCTGGCGCCATAATACTCCACTCCACCCCCACTCCCACCCCCCACCCACAAGGAGTCCCCGTTTGGTCATGTCCCAAGAAGGATGAGCGCCTTGAAGCGGCAAGAGCGATTGCGGTTGATTTTCGGAGTCCTTGAAAAGAAAGCTCCCGCCGACTCCAGCGATGGAGTCTTTCAGATGATGGAGGAGGCATTCGACGAGATAGAGGATATTCACAGCGGTATTATCAAGAATCCTGACGCGGCCAGCACAACGGTGAGTGATGGTCGTATGTATCCTCCGCATCCTAGCTTCAAGCTCCGGAACGTAGAGCCGCCGACATACCGGCATCGCGGCGGCCACAAGACCGTGATCGCCCCCAATGGGTCCTTCCGGATCTTCCGGATCGAGGCAGACCTCAGCGAGACGATCATCTTCGAAAAACACGGTGCCGACGGCAAGGGCTACTGGGATGGCTAAGACCTGAGCCAAGGTGATACAAAGGAATGGATCACATCGAGGAAATCGTCCGAGAGATCGAGAAGCGGATGCCGGGTGTACGCACTCGGATCGAGCGGGGAGAGAATTCGCGCGGACCTGTCTGGATCGACGTCACGAATGGAAAGTATGGCGTGGCGATCGAATGGAGACAGGGGATGGGGTTCGGGCTCACCTCGCTTCCGTCAGATAACCTCGGTGAGGCATCCGACGAGACTTATGATTCGGCGAGCGAATTGAGCGAGCGAGTCGAAGAGCTGCTCAGTACTGGGCAACGTACGAGCCCTCCGAAGGAAGCACTCCTGAAGACGTTACGCGAGCACAGGCGCGTCTCACAGGACACTCTCGCGCAACTGATGGGCGTGAGCCAACCGAACATCTCGCGGCTCGAGCGTCGCATCGATATGAGCATTCGAACGTTGCGCGCGGTCATCGAAGCGATCGGCGGCCGGCTCGAGATCGTCGCTCGCTTCGGCGACGATGCCGTGCGTATCACGCAGTTCGACGAGCCGGAGGCGCGCGCGGGATCGCGAAAGAGGCGATAGCGGCGCGGGCGGGCGGGGCGGGTGGCGCAGGGCGCTCAGGGCTTGATGAACACGAGCTGGGCGCGGTCGCCCTCGACGTAGACGGCGGCGAAGCGGTCGCCGCCGTACGCGAGCGCGGGCTGGTTGCCGGTTTCGGACAGCGGGATGGCGTCGCCCACCTGGGCGCCGGACGTGTCGCGCAGCGCGAGCTTCAGCGAGGGGATCGCCATGGGGTAGCTGTGGAGCAGGCCGAAGCCCCGCGGGTACGCGGCGAGCCGCGGCCGGACCTGGCCGATGGTCTCGACGATCTCGTCGGGCGCCGTGGTGGTGCCGGTCGCCGGATCGGCGAGCGCGAACCAGAGGTGGAACGGATCGCTCAGCCAGGCGAGGCCGAGCTCGGCGCCGGTCCACGCCGCCGCCACGGGCTCGATCAAAGAGCCGGTCACCGGGATCGGCATCTGGCGCGCGATGGCGCCGGCCTCGAGCGTCGCGAACCCGACGGCCTTCTCCTCGCCCCAGACGGCGATTGAGCGAGGCGGCACCCCGAGCACCGTCGCGGACCGGGCGTAGGTGGTCGAGATCGACAGCGGTGCGTCGAGGCCGATGGGCCGCCCGGTCGCGTCGAGCCGGGCGTAGCGGACGGCGTCGGGGATCGGGAACGTGAGGCGCAGGGTCCACGACAGGTGAAAGCCGCTGCCGTTCCAGGCGATCGAAGGATCGAACTCGTCGTACGTCGAGGGGCTCGCGGGCACGACGGTGCCCAGCCGGGTGCCGGCCGCGTTGAAGCGGTAGAGCTCGACCCAGTGGGGCACGCACACCTGCCGCGCGAGCACGAAGACGTACTCGGAGCCGGTCCAGGTCACCGACGGACAGCCGCCGAGCTGCTGCTGCAAGCCGGAGACGGGCGTGACGCCGCCCAGCGGGACGCCGTTCGCGTCGAGCCGCACGAAGTACGAGTCGGTCGCGGCGCCGTCGCGCCACGCGACGAGCCAGCCGCTGCCGTTCCAGACGACGGCAGGGCACGTCGCGCGGTGGGCGGGATCGCTGACGGGCACCGGCGGCGTGATCTGCGGCTGCGGGGTGACGCCGGCGCTGTCGCCCTCGAAGGAGAGCCGGCCACAGCCGGGCCCGAGGCCGCCGAGCACGAGCCCCACGGCGAGGAGGCGGCACCGCACGGGCCGAGCATACGCGACGAGCTCCACGGAAGGCGAGCGGGAGCAGACGGCGCGGCGCGCCGCGCCGCGGCGCCGGCGGGTGCGGGACGATCGACACGGTGAGACGCGGGAGGCAGGGGCCGGTGCCGCGCGGCGCCCGCGCCGCGCGGTGAGACGCGGAAGGCAAGGGCCGGTGCAGTGCCGCGCCGCGCGGTGAGACGCGGAAGGCAAGGGCCGGTGCAGTGCCGCGCCGCGCGGTGAGACGCGGGACGCAGGGGCCGGTACAGCGCCGATCGAGCGTTGCGGCGGGAGAGGCCGGTGCGGTCCAATGCGCGCACGTACACCTGGCTGCTCCTGGCGATCTTGCTGGGGCACTGGCGTGCGCGGAGGCCGCGAACACCGCGATGGAGCCGCCGATGACCCAGCCGAATCCCCCGAGCGCCGCAGACCCCGCCGCTGCCGCGCTCGCGGCCGCGAGCAACGCCTTCGGCTTCGACTTGTGGTCGCGCGTCCGCGCGGCCCCGGGCAACCTCTCGATCTCTCCCGCGAGCATCTCGATCGCGCTCGCCATGGCGTGGGGCGGCGCCAGGGGCGAGACGGCTGCCGAGATGAAGCAGGTTCTGCGAGTGGGCGCCGAGGCCGACGCGGCGATGGCGGCCTGGGGCCGGCTCGCCGCCGCGCTGCAAGGCCCGTCGCGCTCGCTCGTGCTCCGCATCGCGAACCGGCTGTTCGGCGAGCAGCGCTATCAGCTCGAAGGAGCGTACCTGGAGAAGACCCGGGCCGCGTTCGGGGCGCCGCTCGAGCCGGTGGACTTCGCGGGCGCGCCGGAGCCGGCGCGCGCGCACATCAATCAGTGGGTCGCGGACCAGACCGAGCAGCGGATCCGGGACCTCCTGCCGCCGGGCTCGATCGATCCGGCCACGCGGCTCGTGCTGGTCAACGCGATCTACTTCCTCGCCGACTGGCTGAATCCATTCGAGAAGGAGGCGACCTCTGCGCTGCCCTTCACGGTCGCGCCGGGCCAGACCCGGTCCGCGATGATGATGGTGCAGCAGAACACCTACCGGATGGCGAAGACCGACGGGGTCTCCGTGCTGGAGCTGCCGTACGCCGGCGGCGACGCCGCCCGTGGGGAGCTCTTTCACCGCCTCGGGCTCGCGGACGTGCTGGAGCTGCCGTACGTCGGCGGCGACGCCGCCATGATCATCGTCTTGCCCGACCAGGCCTTTGGCCTCGAGGCGGTCGAGGCGTCGCTCGACACCGCCAGGCTGACGCGGTGGATGCAGGCGCTCACCTCACAAGAAATCATCTTATGGCTGCCGCGCTTCGTCATCGATCCGCCCGCGGCGCTGGAGCTCGGCTGGGAGCTGCAGGCGCTCGGCATGGTGCGGGCGTTCGACCGCGAGCGCGCGGATTTCACGGGGATCGCGAGCCCGCCGCAGCCGGCAGACCGGCTGTTCATCAGCGCGGTCTTTCACAAGGCGTTCGTCAGGGTCGATGAGCAAGGCACCGAGGCGGCTGCCGCGACGGCGGTGGTGGAGGTGGACGGCGCTGCTCCCGAGCCCGAGCCGGTGCTCGAGCTCAAGATCGATCACCCGTTCCTGTTCTTCATCGTCGACCGGGCGAGCGGCCTCGTGCTGTTCATGGGTCGCGTCACAGATCCGCAGAGCCCGTAGCAGATCGCTGCACTAATTTGCTGACTTTCGCCGGAGCCGCGGAGTACGGTGCCGGCCAGCACTCCACGGGGAAGGAGTGCAGAAGAGGGGAGCCGTGAAGCAGCTCGCGCTCGTGGTTTGTACTGCGCTCTGGATCGTGGCCACTGGCTGTGGTGACAACCTGACGGCGATAAGCGTTGAAGACTGCGCGGTCGTCGGCGACGAGGACAACAACGGACTGGCCGACTGCGACGACACAGCCTGCGCGCAGGCGGTCGAATGCGCGGCCGGCTGCGGCAACAGCCGGATGGATCCGGGCGAGGAGTGCGACGACGGCAACCTCGTCGACAACGACGGCTGCGACATGAACTGCACGAAGCCCAAGTGCGGCAACGGCCGGAAGAACACGGACGAGGCCTGCGACGACGGCAACACCACGAACGGCGACGGCTGCGACAGCAACTGCACCGTCACGGCGTGCGGCAACGGCATCGTCACCACCGGCGAGACCTGCGACGACGGCAACGCGACGAGCGGCGACGGCTGCGACAACAACTGCAAGCCGACGGGCTGCGGCAACGGCGTGGTCACCGGCACCGAGGTGTGCGACGACGGCAACGTCACCGATAACGACGGCTGCGACAGCAACTGCCGGCCGACGGGCTGCGGCAACGGCGTGGTGACGGGCACCGAGGCGTGCGACGACGGCAACAGCACGAACGGCGACGGCTGCGACAACAACTGCACGGCGACGGCGTGCGGCAACGGGATCCCGGCGGGCACGGAGGCGTGCGACGACGGCAACGCCATGAATGGCGATGGCTGCGACAACAACTGCACGGCGACGGCGTGCGGTAACGGGATCCCGACGGGCACGGAGGCGTGCGACGACGGCAACGCCATGAATGGCGATGGCTGCGACAACAACTGCACGGCGACGGCGTGCGGCAACGG
>Ga0247790_10000161_pt1 | contig 35275 bp, 25 predicted proteins | sample UWRJS171409R4_FD_179913 | JGI IMG/M metagenome (GOLD analysis project Ga0247790, IMG submission 179913) | Soil microbial communities from Arlington Agricultural Research Station in Wisconsin, United States - UWRJ-S171-409R-4 | ecosystem: Environmental > Terrestrial > Soil > Agricultural land...
CGGCCCCCTTCCGCCACCGATCTCGCCGCCTCCTCCTGCTTCCTGCTTCCTGCTGCCATCGAGCCGCGAGGCCCACGGACAGCTAACGCAAGCCTTGCGCCACCCCAGTGGTCGAGCCATCTCCGCTGCCCCGCTCGCAGCCTCGGGCCGGAGCGTCCAATCCAGTTGAACGGGCGCGGGAGCGCTGTTCAGTCCGTTTGACAGCCTCCGGCGCCCTCCTACGCGCCTCTCGCATGTTGGCCCGTGGCGCTTCGGTTGCACCCGCCAGCCCCTCATGCTCGCAAGACAGCTCGCGAAGATCGGTATACTCGCGCCCCACATGGGGATGTCGCAGGAGAGTCGCGCGGCGCTGGAGCGCGACCTCTACCAGAAGCTGCTCGAGCTGCGCGGCAGCTCGGAGCCCAAGGCGCTGGTCGCGTCCATCCTCGAGCTCCTGGTGGAGGTCACCGAGACGCAGATCGGCTACCTCGAGCTGTACCCGTCGCGCGATGACCTCCTGCAGCCGCGCTGGACGATCAGCCACAACTGCTCGCCCACGCAGGAGGCCGAGATCCGCGCCGTGACGTCGCGCGGCATCGTCGCGGCGACCCTCGCCTCGGGCCAGACGCTCCACGTCCCGTACGCCTCGCTCGACGAGCGGTTCGGGACCTTGCCGAGCGTCCGCAACCAGCGCCTCGAGGCCGTCGTGTGCGTGCCGATCGGCGGCGTGGGCGGCGGCGTGCTGTACCTCGAGGGCCGGCGCGGCCGCGGCCCGTTCGCCGACGCCGATCTGCGCCTGGCCGAGAACGTCGCCGCGTACCTGTGGCCGAGCCTCGAGCAGCTCGCGCGCGCCGCGCAGGCCCGCGCCAACGATCCGACGCTGCCGTTCCGGCAGCGGCTCCAGCTCGACGGCATCGTCGGCCGCAGCGCGGCGCTCGCGCAGGTGCTCGAGCAGGTGCAGGCGTACGCGCGGCTCGACGTGAACCTCCTGCTCACCGGGCCGAACGGCACCGGCAAGACGCAGCTCGCGCACGCGATCCACGCCAACAGCCCCCGCGCGAACGGCCCGTTCGTCGAGCTGAACTGCAGCGCGATCCCCGAGCAGCTGTTCGAGAGCGAGCTGTTCGGCACGATGCCGGGCGCGTTCACCGGGGCGCGCCGCATGGCCGGCAAGGTCGAGGCCGCCGAGGGCGGGACGCTGTTCCTCGACGAGATCGCCGAGATCCCGATCATGGCGCAGGGCAAGCTGCTCCAGCTCCTGCAGTCGCGCCAGTACCACGCGCTCGGCAGCAACAAGCTCGCCACGGCGAACATCCGGCTGATCGCCGCGACGAACGTCGACCTGCGCGCCGCGGTGGAGGCCAGGCGCTTCCGCGAGGACCTCTACTACCGGATCAACGTCATCAACGTCCGCATGCCGGCCTTGTCCGAGCGGCGGGAGGACGTCGGCGTCCTCGTCGACGAGCTCCTGGTCCGCGTCGCGCGCGATCACAACCTCGCGCCGCTGCCCGCCTCCGATCAGTTCCGCCGCGCGATGGAGGGGCTCGACTGGCCGGGCAACGTCCGCGAGCTGCGCGGCAAGGTCGAGGCCGCGCTGATCCGGGCGAGCACCGAGGGCGCGCCGCAGGTCGAGCTCCGGCACTTCCCCGGCGAGCCGCTGAAGGATCAGCCGACCACGTTCCACGAGGCGACCCGCGCGTTCCAGCGGGAGCTCTTGCGCCGCGAGCTCGTGGCGCAGAACTGGAGCGTCGCCGCCGTCGCCAAGCGCCTCGATCTGACGCGGGCGCACGTCTACAACCTGATCCACCAGTTCGAGCTGCGCCGCGAGACCGAGTAAGGCGCGGCTACGCGCCGCTCAGCGCCGCTCAGCTACGGATAGCTCGGCGTCGGCGTCCGGCCGGGCCGCGCGAGGCGCTGGACGAGCCGCCTCACGATCGCGCGGTAGGCCGCGACCGTCGGGCGAGGCGTCGGGCGCGGCGCCGGGCGGGGCGCGGCGCCGTAGTCGATCGGCGCGTCCCCGTGGAGGATCGCGACCTGACCGAGCCGCTTCTCGTACTCGGGCGCGTCGTGATCCAGCGCCGAGTACGACGAGTACAGGAGCGTGAGCGCGCTCGTGTGCAGGAGCCCGTGCTCGTCGAAGTCGCTGGGCTGGACCCCCGTGATCGTGCCGAACACGATCCGGTTCGCGCGCGGCGCGGTCTTCTCGTTCAGGAGCCGCGCCAGCTTGAGCAGCATGAGCCGCCCCTCGCGCCGCCGCTTCCCCGTGCCCGCGGTCTCGCAGCCGAGCAGCCGGACCTGGGCCGTGGGGGTGAGCTTCCTGCGCATCGCGATGACCAGCTCCGTGTTCTCGAGCGGGCTCTCGGGATCGCGGTCGCTGCGGAACAGCACCGCGCCGCCGAGCGTGAGGAAGCCCGGGCCGCCGTGGTCGCAGATGTCCAGTCGATCGATCGAGCCGTCCGGCTGCGCGCCGAGGATGACCGCGAGCTCGGCCGGCCCCTCGCACGGGAAGTGGACCTGCCACGTCCCGCCGAGCAGGACCTTGGCGGCCACCGGGCCGAGATCGCGGCCGACGATGAGCAGGCTCTTCGTCAGCATCACGCCACCGACTTCAGGAGCTCGAGCAGCGACGCGACGTCCGCCTCGTCCTCTGCCGAGAGGCGCCCGCCGACCTCGGCGTGCAGGCGCGTGACGAGCTCCGCGTACTGGCCGGCGCTGTACGGGTACTTGCCCTCGCCGTTGCCCGTCCCCCGGAGCGCCGCCCGGTCGGCCTCCGGCAGCTCCTGGATGTAGAGGTCCGACATGAACAGGAGGCCGCACGACTGCGCTGTCCCGGGCCGGGCCTTGGGGGCCGTCGAGGGGAGCGCGGAGTACGCGTAGCGCCCGTCGTGGTAGGCGATCTCGAACGTCGGCTTCGACAGCTTCAGATCGGCGCCGGTGCGGGCATGCAGGAACACGAACTCCATCATCGTGTCGGTGCGGTTCACGACCCGGATCAGGTACGGGCGGTAGAACCGCGGCTTGGTGCCGCGATACCACTGCATCGGAGCGGATCCCGGCTGGGGCCGCGCCACGGGGTTCGTGCTGGCAGCGCCAGGGTCCTCGGTGGGGCTGTACAGATGGTTAGTGCCATTGGCAAGGTCCGTCATGGGAGACTCCTTCGACTCAGAGGTTCGTGTTAACGAAGGTGCTCCAATACAATGCTTGTGCCGTGTGCGAGATCGCCCGCATGTACTTGGAAAAAGGTCGGACCAATCGAATCCGGAGCCAAATTTTTTAGACTTGGCGCGGATCTGCCGTCCAACTTTCTAGACATCAGGGCGCGGCCACGCAGCGGACGCCGATGGCGTAATCGATAGCTTCTGCAGGACGTGTATTCGTCCATGTAATTTTTTCATATCCATTGCCGGCGGGTGAATCCCAGTTTCCTCCGTGCGCACGATACATCCCGTTCATCTTGCGGGCTGATTGTCGTGACCATTCACTCACGTTCCCGGCGAGGTCATAGATGCGATAGGGGCTGACGTCGTCTGGATACGTCCCGACCGGCGCAGGCGCGCCGTGGTCTTCCTTGTTGGGTATGAGGTTGGTCGGACGCGACTCACGAGCGCTGCTCCACGGAGTCACCCGCTGCGGAAACGGGTTCGGTTTGCCGTCGATGACCCGCCCGCCGCGGAACGCCTTCTGCCACTGATCCGACGAGGGGAGGTCCTTTCCCATGTAGCGGCAGTAGCTGCGCGCCGTCGCGTGGTTCAGGCCGGAGACCGGCAGGGCTCCCCGGTCCGTCGTGTTGGGCGCCAGGTAATCGGCCGGCGGGCTCCGCATCCCGGTCAGATCCTGCATCGACTCGAAGAGCGCGAAGGCGGCGCGGGTCACCTCGGTCTGATCGATCAGGTACCCCGGCTCGTACTTCGGCACGTCGACGAGCTCGCCTTCTCCCCGCTCGATGCTCCGGTAGAACTCTCCCGCGGGGATCTCGATCATGCCGGCTCGCGACGCCTGGCAGGTCGGCACGAGGATCTGCATCCGCTTCGTCACCCGATCGCTGTAGCCGGGGAGGCGCTTCAGGAAGAGGATGCTCAGCTCGCAGTCGTTCCCGCGATCGATCACGAGGAACGCCGGCCCCGAGCGGACCGCGACCTCCTCGATCAGGACGCCCGACTCCCAGCGCGGAGGTCGGCGCCGCTGCAGGCTCGAGTCTTCGTACTTGTGCCCGAGCTCCTGCGGGTTGTTGAGCGCGGTCCCGTAGATCTGCCACTGCAGGACCGGCTGCACCCTGGGCTGGAGGCGCACCCGGCGTACGGGATCCCAGTCGAACGGCTCCAGCTCGAGGCGGAGATCGCCAAGATCTGCCGCGGCGCGCGCGAGCTCCGCGTTCTTCTCGGTCACCTCGGCGTTCTTGCGCGCGAGCTCCTCGCGCTGCGCGATGGCCTGGGCCTCCTTGCGCGCGAACGCCCACGCCGCGATCCCCGCGGCGACCGCCACCGCGGCCAGGCTGCCGACGATCGCGCCGTTGCGTCGGCGGCGGCCGCGCGCGAGCCGCCGGGCGCGCTGCACGCTGGCGTCGAGGAACGCGCGCGATACGGAGGGCAGCGTGATGTTCCACTGGTCGACCTTGCGCACCGCCTCGTCGAGGGCGCCGCCGCCCCACGTCGCGTCGTCGCTCTGGCCGCGGCGTTGCCACAGCTGCGAGGCCTGCTCGAGCTCGGCGACGATCACGCGCTCCTCGTACGTCTCGTCGAGCCAGCGCGCGAGCTGCGGCCACGCCGTGGCGAGCGCCTCGTGCGCGACCTCCAGCGTCGCGGCGTCCTGCTCGGCGTCGCGCGCCGCGACCACGAGGCGGCGATCGAGCAGCCGATCGAGCAGCCGCTCGCCCGTGCCGCGCGCCGCCTCGGGCAACGCCTCGAGCAGCTCGCCGCGCAGGCGCGGGCGGCGCGTGCCGTCGGGGTGGACGAGCGCGAGCAGGATCGCGCGCACGATCCGGACCTCGTCGGCGGCGAGCTCGGCCATGAAGCGCTGCGCGTGCTTCGCGAGCGCGCCGGTGGCACCGCCCATCGCCTCGTACTCGGCCGTGAGGATGTGGCGCGCCTGGCGATCGCGGCGCTCCCACAGCGACTGGCACGTGAACTGGAGCAGCGGCAGGCAGGCGGGCTGCCCGGCGACGTCGTCGACGATCCGCGTGATCAGCGCGGGGTCATCCGGCTCGTAGTCGGCGTGCGCGAGCGGACCGGCGATCGCGTTGCGGAGGTCGTCCGGCGCCAGCGGGCCGAGCAGCATCACCGCGCCGAGGTGCGGGCGCATCGCCGGCGCGGCGGCGAGGCGGCCGAGGAAGTCGTCGCGCACCGTGAGCACGATGCGCCACGGCTCGTCGGCGCTGGCCGCCCGCGCGAGGCGATCGCAGAACGCGATCGCCTCGGCCGGATCCGCGGCGAGCGTGAACGCCTCCTCGAACTGATCGATGAACAGGAGGACGCGCGCGCCGTGGTGCTCCGCGGCGTCGGCGAGGAACAGGGACAGGCTGTCGGGGTAGCGGCGGAGCGACGCGGCGATCGCGGCGGGCGGGCGCGCCGACCGGCCGGAGCGATCCGGACGCTGCGGCAGCGCGAGCACGTCTGCCAGCGCCTCGAACGGCGCCGCGCCCGGGCGCAGGGAGAGCGCGACCCAGCGCCCGGTCTCGTCGAGCCGCGGCAGGAGCGCGGCGCGGATGAACGAGCTCTTGCCGATCCCCGACGGGCCGACGATCGGGATCAGCGCGCGGGTGCGAAGCTGCTCGGTGAGCGCGTCGAGCTCGGCGCGGCGGCCGAAGTAGTCGGCGGCGTCCGCGCGCGTGAACGCCGCGAGCCCGGGAAACGGGCAGCGGTCCGCGCCCTCGGCGGTGGCCGCGCGCGGATCGAGGAGCGCGGTGATGCGGCGGACGAGCTCGTCGGCGGTGGGCCGCGCGGCCGGATCGCGCGAGAGGCACTCGTGCACGAGCTCGGCCCACGGCTCGTCCGGGAAGCTCAGGAGATCGATCGGCCCGCTGCCGAACGGGAGCTGCGCGAGCACCATGTCGGAGAGCGGGCGGCGGCCGACGATCAGCTCGTGGAGCAGGATGCCGAACGCCCAGACGTCCATCGCGCCGGTCGGCGAGCTGCCGCGCCAGCGCTCGGGCGACATATAGGCCGCCGTGCCCGACGCGGTCGTCCCGGCGCTGCCGGCGTGCTTCGCGAGGCCGAAGTCGACGACGCGGAGCCGGCCGTCGCGCGGGATCACGACGTTCTCCGGCTTCAGGTCGGCGTGCACGAGGTCGTGGCGGTGCGCCTCGGCGACCGCCTCGGCGATCGCGCGCGCACAGCGCAGCGCCTCGCGCATCGGCAGCGGCCCGGCGGCGAGCCGGACACGGAGCGACTCGCCGTCGAGGTACTCGAGCGCGAGGTACGGCCGGCCCTCGTGCTCGCCGACGGCGTGGAGCGTGACGATGTGCGGGTGGTTGAAGCTCGCGGTGGCGCGCGCCTCGGCGAGGAAGCGCTCCACGGCGTCGCCCTGCATGGCGGAGCGCTTGATGAGCTTGAGCGCCACGCGGCGGCCCAGCGTCACGTCCTGCGCGAGGTAGACTTGGCCCATCGCGCCCTCGCCGAGGAGCCCGCGGATCCGGAAGTCACCGATCCGCGTGTCCTCGGCGAGCAGCGGCTCGCCTGCGTCCACCTGCTCGGGCACGGTGCGGCGATGATGGGCGCGTTGCGACATAGATCAAGCCGAGCGCGGCCCTCGATCGATCGACGAGCCAGTGCTCAACGGGCAAAGCGCCCGACATTCCCGCACAAACCTGCGGCGCCGCCCTGCGTGAGGCGGCCCCGACGGCCCCGGCGGCCCCGGCGGCCCCGGCGGCACGGCCGCGCCGATCATGACTGCAGCGGCCGCGGGCTGCTGGCGGGCCGGAGGTTCACGGTGGTGGCATCGAGGCAAGCGGCCGCCGTGGAGGCCGCGAGCGCCAGCGGGGCCCGCTTGCCTGCGCCGGGCGGCCGCGGCGCCGGGCGGCCGCGATCCCTGGAGGGCCCGGCGGCCGCGGGGGCGCGCAGCGCCTTGCGGGCGAACGACAGCGAGAAGATCGCCACCGCCACCGCCACGAGCGCGGACCAGCCGCGGGTGACGCGGCGCCAGCGCCGGCGGCCCTGGAGCTCGCGGCGCTCGCGGAGCCGGCCTGCGGCGAGGAACGCGCGCGCGTGCGGCGAGACGGGCAGCAGCTCCTGGCCCGCCCGATCGAGCTTGCGGGCGAGGTCGGCCAGCTCGGCGCCGGTCCACGTCTCGGCGCAGCGCCGGCCGTGCTGGTGCCAGCCGAGCGCGGCCTCCTCCACGTCGGCGAGCTCGGCGCGCGCGTCGTGGGTCTCGTCGAGCCAGCGCGCGAGCCGGTGCCACGCGGCGTCGAGCGCGCCGTGCGCGAGCGCGAGCTCGGCGGCGCCGCCGCCTGGTGGGCGCACCTCGACGAGGAGGTGGCGCTCGAGCAGCAGCGCGAGGAGCCGGCCGGCCCGCTCGCGCGCGCCCTCGGGCAAGAGCGCGAGCAGCTCGCCGCGGCGGCGCGGGCGGCGCGTCCCGTCGGCGCCAAACAGCGCGAGCAGGAGCGCGCGGACGATCCGGATCTCGGGGGGCGAAAGCTCGGTCATGGCGCGCCGGGCCTGCGCGGCGAGCGCGCCCGCGGCGCCGCCCATCACCTCGTACTCGGCGGACAGGATGCGGCGCGTCGCCGGATCGCGGCGCTCCCACAGCGCGCGGCACGCGAGCTGGAGCAGCGGCAGGCAGCCCGGCTGGGCCTCGACGTCGCGCAGGATCCGCTCGACGAGCGCGGGCGCGTCCGGTTCGTAGCCCGCGGCCGCGAGCGGCCCGGTGATGGCGGCGCGCAGGTCGGCCGCCGACAGGGGCCCCAGGCGCATCACGCCGCCGAGATGCGGGCGCATCGACGGCACGGTGACGAGCCGATCCAGCAGATCGTCGCGCACGCCGAGCACGATGCGCCACGGCGCCGCGGCGGACGCGGCGCGCCCGAGCGCGTCGCAGAGCGCGCGCGCGTCGGCCTTGGCGGCCGCGGAGCCGAACGCCTCCTCGAGCTGATCGAGGAGCAAGAGGACGCGCGCGCCGTGGTGCCGCGCGACGTCGCCGAGCGCGCGCGCCAGGCCGTCGGGCGAGCGGCGGAGCGCCTCGGCCACCGTGGCCGCCGGGCGATCCGGCAGCGCGAGCGCCGCGGCGAGGCTGTCGAACGGCCGCGCGCCGAGCCGCGGCGCGATCGCGATCCAGCCGCCGGCCGCCTCGAGGTGCGGCAGGAGCGCGGCGAACAGGAACGAGCTCTTGCCGACGCGCGCCGGGCCGACCACCGGCACGAGCGGGCGCGTGCGGAGCTGCTCGGCGAGCGCTGCGACCTTGGCGCGGCGACCGAAATAGGCCGCCGCGTCCTCGCGCGTGAACGCGGCGAGCCCGGGGAACGGGCAGCGCGACTCGGCGGCGGCGCGCGGCGCGTACTGGGCCTGCAGCAGCGCGAGGCGGCGCACCAGCTCCGCGGCGTCCGGCCGGCTCGCCGGCTCGAGCGCGAGGCAGTCGCGCACGAGTAGGGCCCACGGCTCCGCGGGCAGGCCGGCGAGCGGGAGCGGCCCGCGCACGAACCCGAGCCGCGCGAGCATGGCGTCGGGGATCGGGCGGCGCCCGGTGATCAGCTCGTGGAGCATGACGCCGAACGCCCAGATGTCGATCGCGCAGGTGGGCGGCGCGCCGCGCCAGCGCTCGGGCGCCATGTACGCGGGCGTGCCGGAGACGGTGGAGACCATGCCGGCCTCGCCGCCGCCGGCGAGCTTCGCGAGGCCGAAGTCGACGACGCGCAGGCGGCCGTCGCGCGGCAGGACGACGTTGTCCGGCTTGAGGTCCGCGTGCACGATGCCGCGGCGGTGCGCCTCGGCGATCGCCAGGGCGATCGCGCGGCCGTGGAGGAGCGCCTCGGCCACCGGCAAGGGGCCCGCGGCGAGCCGGGCGCGGAGCGACTCGCCGTCGAGGTACTCGAGCGCGAGGTACGGGCGGCCGACGTACTCGCCGACGGCGTGGAGCGTGACGATGTGCGGGTGGTTGAAGCTCGCGGTGGCGCGCGCCTCCTCGAGGAACCGGCCCGCGTCGCCGCCCTGCATGACCGCGCGCTTGACGAGCTTGAGCGCCACGCGGCGGCCCAGCGTCACGTCCTGCGCGAGGTAGACCTGGCCCATCGCGCCCTCGCCGAGGAGCCCCAGGATGAGGAAGTCGCCGACGCGTGTGCCCTCCTCGAGCAGCGCATCGGCGAGCGCATCGGAGCTGGCCCCGCGCAGCGTCACCGTGGGGAGGACGGCCGCGCGGAGAGGCGCCGTCACGCGCGCCGGTCCGAACCCTGCCTGCGTCTGCATTTGCACTGGCATTGCATCCTCCACTTTCCTCACGCGGAGACCCCGGCACCGAGCGGGGCACTCCATCGTGAGCATGAGCAAACTGGACGTCGCTCGAGTTTGCGAGAGGGCGCCATGGCAACCCGGGTTCCGACACGCGCCCCGCAGGTTTTTTCCCGACGGGATGAACGGTGTCAGCTCCGTAAGGGGTGCTGCGTTTTGCGTCACCCGTGAGGCCGCTTGCGGATGATAAAGACGCCCCGCGTCGTAACGGCGCTTCCAGGTGGCCCCCTCGAGAGCGAAGGCAGACCAGGGGGCCCAGGGGGCTGCATTTTGGGTGTCGTGCGCCGTGGTCGCGCGTCGCCTCATGCGCGGCCGGCGGAAACCCTCTGGGCCCGGCACGTGTGCACCGGCGCCCGGGGGCCCGCTGTGCTGGACACCCGGCACGCGGCCGATTTACGAACGACCGATGGAAGTCTTCGGCAAGCTCTCCTCCTACGACTTCGGCGAGGTGCACCTCAAGCTCGACAAGGCGACGCAGCTGCGCGCGATCGTGGCGGTCCACGACTCGCGGCTCGGGCCGGCGCTCGGCGGGTGCCGGTTCATCGAGTACGACAACGATCAGGCGGCGCTCGTCGACGCGCTGCGCCTCGCGCGCGGCATGACCTACAAGGCGGCGCTCGCCGGGCTCGCGCACGGCGGCGGCAAGAGCGTCATCGTCCGGCCGCGGCACCGGTTCGATCGCGTCGCGCTGTTCCGCGCGTTCGGGCGCTTCATCGAGGATCTGCGCGGGCACTACATCACCGCCGAGGACAGCGGCACCGGCCTCGAGGACATGGAGATCATCCGCACCGTGACCAAGCACGTGACGGGCGTGGATCCGTCGCACGGCGGCTCGGGCGATCCGTCGCCGTTCACGGCGCTCGGCGTGCGGCGCGGGATCGAGGCGTGCGTGAAGTTCCGGCTCGGGCGCGACTCGCTCGAGGGCGTGCACGTCGCGGTGCAGGGCGTCGGCCACGTCGGCTACCACCTGTGCAAGGAGCTCCACGCCGCGGGCGCGAAGCTGACCGTCGCCGACATCGACAAGCTGAAGAGCGAGCGCGCCAAGCGCGAGTTCGGCGCGGACATCGTCGAGATCGGCAAGATCGCCGAGGTCGAGTGCGACGTGTTCGCCCCGTGCGCGCTCGGCGCCGGCATCAACGACGACACGGTGCCGCACTTGAAGACGCGCATCGTCGCCGGCGCCGCGAACAACCAGCTCGCCGAGCCGCGCCACGGCGACGATCTCCACGCGCGGGGCATCCTGTACGCGCCCGACTACGCGATCAACGCTGGCGGGCTCGTCAACGTCGCCCAGGAGGTGAAGGGCTACGACGCGAAGCTCGCGCGCGAGCGCACGCTCAAGATCTACGACACGATCTGGGAGATCTGCGACCGCAGCAAGAGGCTGGCGGCGCCGACGTACAAGGTCGCCGACATCATGGTCGAGGAGAAGCTCGGAGCGGTCACGCGGGCGTAGCCCGCGTGCACAGCGCTCAGCCGGCTCCATGAGCTCGGCGCCCCGGGCGCCCCGGGCGCTCCGGGCGCTCCGCGCGCTCCGCGCTCATCTCTCCAGGCGGCGGCCCGGGGCCCACTCGACGTGCTTGTCGGTGCGCGTCTCGAGGAAGCGCGCGAGCCGGTGGTAGTCGCTGCCGCCGCGGATGAAGCGCACCTCCGTCTTGAGCGACTGCGGGTTCACGAGCTCGCGGAACGGCACGTACGACAGATCGAGCTGGCCGACGACGCTGACCATGTGGCCGTCGAGGCCCTCCTCGATGAGCGCGCGGTACGCGCCGATGCCGAGCTGACTGCCCAGCATGACGTCGAACGCGTGCGGCGGCGCGCACCGCGACTCGTACCCGAGCTGCAGCCCCGTCGCCTTCTTCTTGCGCCCCGTGCGCTGCTCGTAGCGCCTCATCACGAGCTGCGCGACGGCCTTGCCGAGGTCCATCCGGCCCAGCGAGAGGTGGCCGTGGTCGTCGCGCGGCAGGTCGCGGATCTGCGAGACCGGCAGCATCTCCGCGAGGCCCTCGGCGAGGACGACGGTGCCGTAGTGCTTGCCGCGCCGCTCGCGCGTCAGGATGAGGTCGACGATCCGATCGGCCAGCGCGTCGAGCGAGAGCTTGGGATCGGCCTTCTTGGCCGGGCCCGCCGCGCCCGCCGCTCCGGCGGCGCCCGCCTCGGCCGGCTCCTCGATCGCGAGCGCGCCCTCGACGTCCTCGACGGCGAGCACGAGGTTCGCCTCGCCCGCGATCGCCACGCCGTACGACAGCCAGCCCGCCTTGCGGCCCATCGTCTCGACGATGAAGTAGCTGCTCGTCGCGATCGCGTCGGCGCGCAGGTTCTGCAGCTCCTTGGCCATCACGTCGACCGCCGTGAAGAAGCCGAACGTGAAGTCGATGCCGCGGTAGTCGTTGTCGATCGTCTTCGGCAGGTGGATGACGCGGACGCGCTTGGCCTCCGGGGGGAGCCGCAGCTGGTACTCGTAGAGGAAGTTCGCCGTCTTCAGCGTGTCGTCGCCGCCGATCGAGATCAGCGCGTCGATGTCCAGATCGACGAGCGCGTTGTAGACGTTGCGCAGCCGCACGGTCTTGGCCGGATCCGCGAGGTCCTCGGGGCGCTCGATCCCCTTGCCGGGGTTCGTGCGCGCCGTGCCGATCACGATCCCGCGGGTGTTGCGCAGGCCCGACAGGTCGCGCTCCTCGAAGATGCGGTAGTGCTCGTCGGGGAGCAGGCGGTGCGTGACCGGGTGGTAGTCCTGCAGGTTCGAGTACCCGTGGAAGAAGCCGATCACCTGGCGGTCGTCCTCGAGGAACGAGATCGCCGCGGCCGAGATCACGGCGTTCGCCGCGGGCGCCGGCCCGCCGGAGAACACGATCCCGACGCGCCGCACGTGGTCGCCCTTGCGGGGCGGCCGGGCGGCGCCCTCGTCGTGCTCCTTGGAGGTGTCCTTGTCACGAACGTCCCTGTCACGAACCTTGGACTTGCTGCTCATCGGTGGGGGCGCAGCCTACCGCACCCGGCGGCGGGGCCGCGTGCTATCACCCACCGATGGCCGGGCCCGACGAGTCGGAGCTCCTGTCGCAGCTCGAGCAGCTGTTCGGCACCGTCTCCGGTGTCCCCGGCTCCGCGGGCGCCTCGGGCGGCGACGCAGAGCCCACGCCCCGAGGCGCCGATCGGCGCCAGCCGCTCCAGCTCTCGTACGCCGAGTGGCGCGACGGGTGCGCGCGCACCATCGACATCCTGCGCGAGGTCGTGTGCACGGCGTGCAGCGGCACCGGCGGCGAGAGCCAGACGTGCGTGCGCTGCGAGGGCAAGCAGACGCTCCAGACGGTGCGCGGCATGCTGGTCGTCGGGCAGGTGTGCCCCGACTGCGGCGGCACCGGGCGGTACGTCATCGAGCCATGCGACCGCTGCGAGCGCGGCCTGCGCCCGAGCGCCGACCGGGTGGAGGTCCGGGTGCCGCCCGGCATCCAGAGCGGGATGGCGCTGTGCCTCGCCGGCAAGGGCGACGAGCACCCCGGCGGCGGCGCGCCCGGGCACCTCTTCCTCGTGGTCGAGGTCGATCTCCTGGGCGCGCTCGTGCCGCACGGCGACGACGTCGTGATCCATGCCGCCGTGCGCGGCCGGCACGTCCTGCTCGGCGGCCCGCTCGAGGTCGGCGGGCTCGACGGGAGCGTCACCGTGCAGGTGCCGCGCGGCGTGCGCGATGGCGACTCGGTGCGCGTGGTCGGCCGCGGCAATGTCCGCGCGAGCGGCACGAGCGGCCCGAGCGGCACGAGCGGCCCGGCGGCCGGGGCGGGCGATCCGTACCGCAGCGGCGCCGCCGCGCGCGGCGATCAGATCGTCGTGTTCCGCGTGCCGCCCGAGGCGGAGCGCGCCCGGCGCACGGCCACCGGCCTCGCGGCCGGGGTGCTCGGCGCGATCGGCTGGCTCGGCTGGATGCTGCTCGGGTAGCTGCGAGATCTTACGGTGTGGCGCTCGCGCGCGGTCCCGCCGGGGGCGCCCGGGCACGACGCGTGCACTGCAGCACGCCCATGCGGTACCACGCGCTGGCGGCGGACTACGACGGCACCCTCGCGCACCACGGCACGATCGACGAAGCTACCTGGGCCGCGCTGCGCAAGCTGCGCGAGTCCGGGCGCAAGCTCGTGATGGTCACCGGCCGCCAGCTCGACGAGCTGCTCGAGCTCTTGCCGCACCCCGACGTGTTCGACCGGATCGTCGCCGAGAACGGCGCGCTCGTGTACGACCCGGCCACGCGCGAGCTCCGGCCGACCAGCGACGTCGAGCCGCCCGCGCGCTTCGTCGAGGCGCTGCGGCGGCGCGGCGTCGAGCGGATCGCCGTCGGGCACACGATCGTCGCCACGTGGGAGCCGCACCAGGCCGCGGTGCTCGACGTGATCCGCCAGCAGGGGCTCGAGCTGCAGGTGATCTTCAACAAGGGCGCGGTGATGGTGCTGCCGCCCGGCGTCAACAAAGCCACCGGGCTCGCCGCGGCGCTCCTCGAGCTCGGCCTGTCGGCGCACAACGTCGTCGCCGTCGGCGACGCGGAGAACGACCACGCGCTGCTCCAGTCGTGCGAGTGCGGGGCGGCCGTGGCGAACGCGCTCGTCGCGCTCAAGGAGCGCGCGGACCTCGTCCTGGCCGGCGACCACGGCACCGGCGTGCGCGAGCTGATCGATCACCTGCTCGAGGACGACCTCGCCTCCGTCGCGCCGCGGCTCGGGCGGCACAGTCTCCTGCTCGGCTTCCTGCTCGGCAAGGCCGATCACGGCGAGGTCACGCTCGATCCGTACGCGGCGAACGTCCTCATCTGCGGCACGTCGGGCAGCGGCAAGTCCACGATCACGAACGGCCTGCTCGAGCGGCTGTGCAAGCGCGGCTACCAGTACGCGATCATCGATCCCGAGGGCGACTACGCGACCGACGAGCGCGCCGTGGTGCTCGGCGCGCCGAAGCGCGCGCCGCTCGTCTCCGAGATCGTCGACGTCCTGAAGCGCCCCGGCGAGAACGTGGTCGTGAACCTGCTCGGCATCGCGCTCGAGCACCGGCCGGAGTTCTTCGCGCAGCTCCTGCCCGGGCTGTCCGAGCTCCGGACGCGGACCGGGCGGCCGCACTGGCTCGTGATCGACGAGGCGCACCACCTCCTGCCGACCGGCTGGGAGCACGCCGCCGACCTGCCGCCCCGGCCGCACGGCACGATCTACGTGACCGTGCACCCCGAGCGCGTCGCGCCCGTCGCGCTCGCGGCGATCAACACCGTGATCATCGTCGGCGAGGCGCCCGGGCGCACGCTCGGCGAGCTGTGCGCCCTGCGCGGGCTGCCGGCACCGGAGCACCCGGACCTGTCCGGCCGGCTGCCGCCCGGCCAGGCGCTGTGCTGGCGCGTCGGCGAGCGCGAGGCGTTCGTCGTGCAGGTCGAGCCGACGAAGTCCGAGCACGCGCGCCACTCGCGCAAGTACATGGAGGGCAACCTCGGCCGCGACCGGGCGTTCTACTTCCGCGGCGCGGAGGGCAAGCTGAACCTCAAGGCGCACAACCTCCAGCTGTTCCTCCTGATGGCCGACGGCGTCGACGACGAGACCTGGACGTTCCACCTCCACCGCGGCCACTACTCGGCGTGGCTGCGCGAGCAGGTCAAGGACGGAGAGCTCGCCGACCTCGCCGATCACATCGAGCGCGACTACGCGCTGACGCCGGAGGCGAGCCGCGCGGCGATCCGGGCCGCCGTCGAGAAGCGCTACACGCTGCCCGCCGACAAGGCGAGCGGCATCGTCGACGCGGACGGCCAGCGCGTGTAGTACAACCCGGTGCCATGAAGCGCACTGTCGCAACGGTCGCCGGCCTCCTGGGGCTGGCCGGCGCCGCGCACGCCGAACGGCCACCGGTCGAAGTTGGCGGCATCGTCGGGCTCCGGGTGTTCAACGACGATAGCGGCTTCGGCGTCGACGACGCCCCCGACGCCGACAGCCAGCGGAACACCGCGCTGTTCGGGCTGCGGCTCGGCGTCTACTTCAGTGACAGGTACGGCGCCGAGCTCGAGGCCGGCGTGCTCCCCGGCGAGGGGCGCTCGATGCTCTACGACGTCTGGAACCTCGCGATCCGCGCGTCGGTCGTGGCGCAGCTTCGCGTCCCTGGCCTGCCGCTGCGGATCCGGCCGTTCGGCCTCGTCGGGGCCGGCTCTCACACGATCCTCTCGTCGGGGAACGAGGACGCGATCGGCACCGGCACGGCGCCGGTCGTGCACCTGGGCGGCGGCCTCAAGTACGACGCGAACAACGGCTTCGGCATCCGGCTCGACGCGCGCCTCCTGCTGCCGCCGAGCAGCGCGAGCGGCGGCCCGACGCTCGACTTCGAGCTGCTCGGCTCGGTCTACCGCGATTTTGGCTGGCGCAAGCCGCCGGTGAAGCTGCCGCCGCCGCCGCCCCCGCCGCCACCGGTGGACGAGGATCCGGACAAGGACAGCGTGGTCGGCGCCGCGGACGCCTGCCCGAAGGAGCCCGAGGACCGTGACGGCTTCCGGGACGAGGACGGCTGCCCGGACCTCGACAACGACGAGGACGGCGTGCCCGACGTGGCCGACAAGTGTCCGGAGCCCGAGGACCGTGACGGCTTCAAGGACGACGACGGCTGCCCGGATCTCGACAACGACGAGGACGGCGTGCTCGACGCGGCCGACCGGTGCGGGACGGAGGCCGAGACGCGCAACGGCTACCTCGACGACGACGGCTGCGCCGACGAGCTCCCGGAGCGGGTGCGCACGCTGACGACCGCGCCGCTCGCGGTGGCGTGGAAGCCGGGGACGGCCGAGCTCGGGCCCGGGGCGGCGAAGCTCCTCGACGACGCGGCGGCGGTGCTCACCGAGGTGAAGGAGGTCTCGCTCGAGCTCGGGGTGCACACCGACGATCAGCCGCCGCCCAAGGGCAGCAAGTACGCCGACAACCAGGCGCTCTCGCAGGATCGCGCCGAGGCCGTGAAGGCGTACCTCGTCGGCAAGGGGATCGACGCGGCCCGGCTCACGGCGCGCGGCTACGGGGACGGCGCGCCGCTCGAGGACGCGCAGGCGCTGACGGGGCCGAAGCAGGCGGCCGCGCGCGCGAAGAACCGGCGCGTCGAGCTGAAGCTCGTGGTGCCGGCGCCGCAGGCGCCGCCCGCCGCGCCGACGCCGCCCGCGCCCGCGCCGTCCGCGCCGTCCACCGCGCCCGCGCCCGCGGCGCCCGCCTCCGCCCCCACGCCGATCACGACGCCGCCCCGTTAGGTCCCCCGCTCAGGCCGCGTGCCGGGCCAAACCGCCGACGAGCTTATGGAAAGCCTCGAACGCGGGACGCGTCTCCGAGCTCGGACCTCGCCTTGGCAACCTTCGTCTCGTTCGTGTACACGACGCTACCCGGGATAGTAATCGCCAGCGCGATGCATGCATCCTCTCCGCGGTTGTGGCCCGGACTGGTTCGGGACTTGCGGAGTCGCAGATACTCACCGTATGCGGGCGTTCCGACGAGAACGCGAACCTCGAGCAAGCCACTCGCAACAGCTGCCGCGTACCGTGCATACTGGTCGGCGTATTTGACTTGCCCTTTCTGCATCTCCTCATCGACGATGTCGGGGACGAGGCGCGGCTCATTGAGCACACGTAGCTCCTCAAGTCGGTCGCTCTGCGCCAGCTCCACGAGAACGTTGGCGTCGATGATGGACGCCACCGCTTATCCAGCGAGCACAGATCGAAGATCGGCGAACGGACTCAGCCCCAATGCTTCGCGGAAGCGAGCAGTTGTGATGACACCACGTTCGTGCGCGCGTTCTGCCACGCGAACCAAGCTGATGCGCTCGAGAGGCACTCCCAGACCAAGGTACATCGCCAGGTCCGATTGAGAGTGTGGCGATTCGCTATCGTCCTCAGGCTCGGTGGGATAGGAACGATCAAGCAGCTTTTCACGCTGAGGTTTCGAGATCCAATCCAAATGAAGCAGATGTGTGGTGGCAGCTTCCTTGCCAAACCCGAAGTGCATCATGACAGCGTGTACATCGCTCCTTTGGAGCTGGTACGGGATACACCCGCGGGACATCAACAATGAACGAATGCCTTCACGTGGAGCCAAGAAGTACACACTGAATGCGTTCGCCCTCTGCTCCAGATCGTCACGCTGATTGCGGCGGCTCGCGATTCCCAGCGGCACCGTTGGCACTCTGTCATAGAGGATGTGGCAAAGCTCATGAGCAATGGTGGTCCGCAGGGTCCACCACATGTGCCTGCGACCGTTGATGTTGGCAACGATGCTCGGCCCAACAAGAGGATCGTGAAGGCTCAGGCCTTGAATCTCTTCGGGAAGGAGATCGGTCCATACAAGACGTACGCCGAGCTGCTCGAGCAACGCCGACATGGAACGAATCGGCGCGATCCCGAGACCGAGCTCATTCCTCGTGTGGGCCGCAAGCTCTTCGCCACGACGCCACGACGGAGGCACCGGTGGACCCGCCGGAGAGAAGCCAACAATGCGACCCTGCGCTGGGGATCCCAGGAGCTCCTCGAGTTGCGTGTACTCTCGGCAAACAGCCGTGAGTCGGCCGAGATGAAGCGCAAGATCCTCTGCGCGCGGATCGCCACGCAGTAATACGGAGACGGAGGTATCCATTGGAGCATCGTCCAACAGATCCTCTTCCGAGTATCCGTACACATTCGCTAGCGCTGCGATGCGTCCAGCAGTTAGCGCCTGACCTTGTTCAACCGCGCGCACGACATCCGGCGTCAGCTCTGCGGCACGAGCCGCAATCTCTACGCTGATGCTCGCTGCCTCACGAACTTGCCTGAGTCGCGCGGCTATTTCGGCTGCAGTCAGCATCGTGGCGCTCGTAACAACTTTATGCCGCAAATCCGCGGCCAAACAACGTGCCGCCCACCAAAAGTCGCCGAAGTTGGTAAGAAATGCACGAAACAAGTGCGGGACGGAGCCCGAGAACAAGGGACGGGTTCCGAGACGACGACGGCTGCCGAGACCCGCAACGGCTACTCGACGACGACGGCTGTGCCGACGAGCTCTCGGAGCGGATGCGCACGCTAACGAGCGCGCCGCTTTCGGTGGCGTGGAAGCCGGGGACGGCCGAGCTCGGGCCCGGGGCGGCAAAGCTCCTCGACGACACGGCGGCGGACCACGCGGCGGCGCCTACACCGAACGACTGAGCAGGCGGGCTGGCATTCCAAGCGTCGAGGCGCCGGGTGTGTCCGGTGTCCAGCGTCCAGCGTCGGCCCCGCAGCCCGTCCGGTATACGGACTTGATGTCCGAGCTCCGGTCAGATCTCGGCCGGCTGTTCCCCGCGCCCGCCGCTTTCCTCAGCAGAGGTGCGCGCTATCGTGTCCTCCGCGATGGGCGAGACCGACGTCACCTTCCGGCGCCTGCTGCGTGTCCTGCCGCGACCGATCTTGCAACTGGCGTTTCCTGACCGCCAGCTCGAAGCGCTCGGCGCTCTCGATCCGAGCGTGGATCGCGCGCGAATGCGCACTGCCGATAATCTGTTTCGCGTCCGCGACGGCAGCACCGAGGGGGCCGTGCATGTCGAGGTCGAGCGCGATTGGCGGCCTGAGATCCCGCGGCGAATGTTCGAGTATGCGAGCGCGGCCGTCGCGGCGACGGAGCTGCCGGTCTGGTCGGTCGTGGTCCTGCTCCGCCCCGGCGGGCGCCCGCCGCTCGGCACCGGTGTCTACCGGATCCCTGGGCTCAACGGCGACGCGTTCGTGTTCCGCTATGAGGTCGTGCCGCTATGGCAGCTCGATGCCCGGCAGATGCGGGCGCAGCTCGGGCTGCAGGGCGCGCCGTTCTGCGTCGCCATGCGCGGCTCGGGCGAGGAGCTCGTCCGCGAGCTCGCTCACGACGTCCACACCGACGTAGCGCTCAGCGCACGAGACCGGCAGACCACTATGCAGTTGCTGTACCTTGTCACGGCCGCTATCCTCGGCAGCGAGACGGCCAAGAGGATCTTCCACATGGAATCGATCATTCAGGATCCGAACGTCCAGGAGCTGGTCCGCGAATGGGAGGACAAGGGACGCGTCGAGGGGCGCGTCGAGGGGCGCGTCGAGGGACGCGTCGAGGGGCGCGTCGAGGGGCGCGTCGAGGGGCGCGTCGAGGGACGCGTCGAGGGGCGCGTCGAGGGGCGCGCCGAGGAGGCGCGCTCGCTCCTCTACAAGGTGCTCGCGTTGCGTTCGCTGCCGGTGCCCCCGGACGTACGCGCCCGCATCGACGGCGAACCCGACGTGACTCGCCTCGAGGCGTGGCACGATGCCGCCGTGACCGCAGGCTCGATCGGCGACGTGTTTCAAGACGGCTGACGCGGGCGCAGTTCGGCGCCGTGGCCCCAACCGGTCACCGCGAAGCCGACGTGCTCGTGCTTCGGCCATCCAACGGCGCGAGTCGCGCCGCCCTCGTTATGGCGCGCGCAATGGGTGACAGAACCGCTCGCGGGCCTCGCGCGACCGCAGGATCTGGGTGACGTAGTACGTGGTGTACTCGTCGATGCGCGCCTCGTCGCCGGGCGCGATGAATCCGGCGGCGCCGGTCCGCCAGCCGGCGGCGCAGGTCGCGACCTCGGCCGGCGAGGCCGCGCAGTCGAGCAGCGCGTCGAACGCGGTCCGCCAGCGCGTGAACGCCTCCCGGGTCATCGGCTCGCCGTGCCCAGGGATCAGCCGGACGAACGGCGTCGCCGCGATCTCGGCGAGCGCCGCGCGCCAGCCGTCCGGGCACCCGGTGTCGAAGAACGGGACCGACGCGACCACCAGGTCGCCGACGATCGCCGTGCGGGTCGCCGGATCGTAGATCCACAGGTCGGCCTCCGTCGCGGCGAACGGCGCGACGCGAAGCTCGAGCGTCCGCCCCGCGATGTCGACGGTGCCCGACTCCGAGATCGGGCGCGTGGGCAGCAGGTTCTTCGTGTCATCGATGGCCGCGCGGCCAAGCTTGATGTCCTCGATCTGCTGCGGGGTCGCCTTGCCGCTCGCGACGAGCGCGTCGTTGGCCGCGCGGCTCTTCGGGAAAAAGCCGACCAGCGCGCCTTCGACCGCGCGCGTCGCGACGATCTCGGCCGCCGGATACACCGCGCGCAACTCGGCATTGCCGCCGCTGTGGTCGAGGTGCCAGTGCGAGTTGACGACCGCCGCGATCGGTTTGCCCGCCTGCTTCGCGTGGACGAGGATCTTGTCCTGGTGCTCGAGGTGACGGCCGGTGTCGACGATGATCAGGCCGCGCGGCGCGTCGAGGATCACGGTGTTGCCGTCGGGCCCGCGGTCGGGCGGGAACGCGCCCGCGATCAGCGTCGGCGCCGGGTCGTACGATGGGGTCGGAGGCGGGGGCGCTGACGTCGGCGCGCGCGAGGCACCGCAGCCGAGGAGCAACACGAAGGCGAGCGCGCGCACGAGCATGTGGCGACGCTAGCCGACTTCCGCTCGGTCGCAGCAGCGCCGCATGCGTGTCGCAGACCACCTCGAAGTTGAGCCGCGTGCGACTCTCGGCGAATTCAAGTTGGAGCGTGCCACCGCGCTACGTCTGAGGACCCCAAAACGGCCCTGGTATGGATTCGCCGTCCTCCCCACTCACGTGTGCTCCTGCGGCAGGTGGCGTTCGACGATGGCGATGAGCTTCGAGCTGGCTTCGGATGCGCCTGCCACGGCCATGGCTGTCATCTCGACGAGGTGAGCCAGACGCGTGAAGTCTCGACGGTCGCCATCCGTGAGGACGCCGATGCGGCTGAACAGCTCGCTGGTCGCCGAGGCCAGCGCGTCGGCCCTCGCCATGAATTGGCGAAGCTCGTCGACCACATCCGTCTCGGCGTCGTCCGCCGCCAGCCGATGCTCACTGACCAGCTCGCTGAGTCCATGGACGAGCGCATCTACATGGCCCGAGAGATCTTCGAGGGTGGCCGAGCCGGCGCGACCGCCGAGCCGGCCGACGACGCGGGCAGCCGACGATGCATGGACGAGTAGATCGGCGAGGACGGGCGTTGGAAGGGGCTTCATGCGCGATGGACACTTCACGCGGCTCGCTCCATGGCTGAAGAACTATCAGCCACGAATCTTGCCCGCAAGCCCGGGGTGATTATTTCAGCGTCGCCTAGCCACGAGGCTTCCGCAGCTCGGCCATCAAGCCGAGCAAGTGGCCCTTGGCCACGGGACTGATGGCACGGAACACGGCCAGTAGCTCGCGTTCGTCTGCGCTGTCCACCGTGAGGTCAGCCGGTGCGAGGCCCAGCACCTGGTTGATCGCGTCGACGTGATTGCTCGTCTGCTGGGAGCCGTCGAGGATCTTGGTCGCTGCACCCTTGGCGAGCCCTGCCTCTTGCTCGAGCCACCGCGGTCCGCGCTGTCGCGCTTCGAGCGCGGCTTTGACTCGCCCGATCCACTCGGCGGTGACCTGGCGACGCGTCCCGGTGGTGTAGTGCCTACGCCCGGACCGTGTCATTTCCGCGGCCAGCCTAACAGCGGCCTGGCTGACGATGTATCAGCCGCAGCGGCCGGCGAACCACCGGCGGCAAGCGGCAGGCGGATGGGCCGCTGGGCGAGGAAATGCGCCGGGCAGCGACGGCTGAGGCTTAGGCACTCGCGACCGCCGACGGATCCGGCGACTGGATGATGACGCTGCGCGAGAACGACAGCAGCGCGTTTCGGATCGAGAGCGTGCCGAAGCCCGACTTGTCGGCCGCGGTGAACCCGAACGTGTCGGGCCCGCGCTGGCAGACGTCGTCGATGTTGACGCGCGCGACGAACGACGCGAGCGTGCGCACGAGGTCGCGGCGCTCCGCGCTGTCGGGGCCGAACACGCCTGCCTGCTGGCCGTACGGCGAGCGCACGTGCCACGCGATCACCTCTGGAAGGCTCGCGTAGCGCACGATCGGCACGATCGGGCCGAACTGCTCCTCGTCGTAGAGCCGCATGCCCTCGGCCACCCGGTCGACGACCGCGGGCCGCATGATCGAGAAATAGCCGGCGCCGCCGCCGTCGTTCACGATCGCCGCGCCGCGCGCGGTCGCGTCCTCGAGCAGGCTCCACATCGCGGCGAGCTTGTGCACCTCGGGCAGCGGCGTGATCGCGGCCGCCGGATCCCACGGCATGCCGAGCGGGAGCTTCGCGACGCGCTCGGCGATCGATTTCACGACCGCGTCGCCCTCGGCGCCGGCCGGCACGAAGACGATCTTCTCGGCGGTGCAGCGCTGGCCGTTGAAGCCGAGCGCGCCCTTCACGAGCTTCGTCGCGGTGGCCTCGACATCCGCGCCGGGCAGCACCACGGCCGCGTTCTTCGCGCCGAGGCCGAGGATCTTGTGCACGAAGCTCGGCGTCGGGTGCTGGCCGAGGATCGCGTTGGCGGCGGCCTCGCTACCGATGAACGCGAGCACGTCGATGATACCCTTGGGGTTGCCGAACACGTCGTTGCGCTTCGCGCCGATCACGGCGGGCAAGACGGCGCGGCCGTCGCCGGGCAGGAGCGACACGACGCCCGGCGGGAACGCCTCGGCGAACGCCTTCATCAGCAGCTGGTTCGCGAGCATGCCGAACCGCGGCGTCTTCGCGATCACGACGTTGCCCATGAGGAGCGCAGGGATGATCGTCGTCAAGAACTCGTTGATCGGATAGTTGAACGGCGCGACGCACAGCACGGCGCCGAGCGGGCGCACGACGTCCTTCGCGTGGTGCGTCGTCTTGCCGGCCAGCCCGGTGTAGACGGGGCTCGTGTCCGCGATCCGCCGCACCTCGGCGATCGTGTCCTTGATGTACTCGAGGCTGCGGCTGACCTCGGAGCGCGCGGCGGCGATCGGCTTGCCGATCTCCCACATGAGGAGCTTCGCGATCGACTCGGCGTCCGCCGCGACGAGCGACGCGAAGCGCTCGACCGCCGCGATCCGCGCGCTCTCGCTGGCGGACGGCCACGGTCCGCTACCTCCCGCGAGCGCGCGCTCGGCGGCCTCCACCGCCTCGAGCGCCTCGTCGCGCCCGACCTTCGCCTCGAACCCGAGCAACACGGGCGCGAGCTCGCCGCCCTCGCGCATCGCGACGCGCGAGTACACCGGCAGCTGCTGATCGGTCGAGAACGCGGCGCGCACGCGACCATCGATCAGCATGCAGGCCGGGTGCTCGCCGCGCGCGACGCGGGCGGCCTCCGGGACCTCGGAGGCGAGCGGGAACAGCTGCGCGAGGGATCGATCTTCGAACGCTGACATGCGGCACGAGCGTAGCTCAGCCGGCGCGCGTGCGGCTCACTGGCACGGCTTGTCGAACCCGGTGTCCGGGTTCGGGATCGGCACATTCATCGGGATCACGATGATCCCGTTGGTCGACGTCTGGCTGTCCCGCCGCTGGCGCGCGACGAGCACGATGTCGTCGAGGTCGTCGCCGGTGAGGTCGCCGGTGATCGCGTCGTCGACGAGGATCGGCTCGGCCCCCGACAGCGCGGACAGCCGCTGCGTCCCGATCGTGCGGCCGTACGTCACCTGCAGGTTGCTCGTCTGCTGGAGGGCGTTCGGCAGGTCCCAGAACATGTCGGAGATCCCGTCGCTGTCGAAGTGCCCGGTCACGACGAGGTGCGGGAGCGCCGCGGAGGGGACGCGCTCCCGCTCGACGAGCAGGAACTCGCTGTCGTTCGACGGCAGGAGCACCCACGAGCTCATCACGACGCCGCTCGCGTCGACGAACGTCCCGGTGAGCCGCGGCTCCTCGGTGGACGGCGCCCCCAACCGCGGCGGCCGAGACAGCACGGCGCCGCCGCCGGCCACGGGCAGGTTGACGCGGCACTCGGACGGCTTCATCCGATCGCACTCGAACACGACCGATGCGGTGTTGCGGTCCTGCATCGGCGCCACGCGCTGGGTGACGTCGACGACGGCGGCGGGCCGGCGCCGCGGCATGGTGCCGCTCGGCCGCAGCTCGGTGATGCAGCCGGTGCCGCGGATGGCGAGCTCGAGCGCGGCGTCGGTCGCGACGCCGTGGTAGTCGGCGAGCGCGCCGCCCAGCGCGGGCGCCGTGTACAGGCGCTTCTCGAGCGACGTGGCCTGGTCGACGCGCAGGAGGATCTGCGGCTCCTGGCCGGCCTCGCACCCGGGCAAGAGGATCGCGTCGGTGACCCGATCGGGGTTCGGGGCGGGCGGGAGGTGCGGGCTCGGGTCGGGCGCCATCGTCGGCGAGAGCACGCCGAACACCTGCGCCTTCTCGTTGACGGCGTAGACGTCGCGCGCCCCGCTCTCGCGCTCGATCGAGAACAGCGCGACGGCGGTCTGGTTGACGGGGACCGACGTGCCCTCGGTCAGCCGCGCATTGCCGCCCTGGAGGGTGACGGTGTACTCGCGCGCGATCAGCACGCCGCCGGCAGCGTTGAGCTGCAGGCAGACGAGGCTGCGCGCGGAGCCGGTGACGCGGACGGCGCACGGCCGCGTCACGCTGGTCTTGGGGAACGCGGGCGTCACGGTCGGATCGATCCGGGTGAAGCTCGTGAGCAGCGAGCTGGGCTGCGCCGGCCAGCTCGGCCGAAACGCGATCGCGTAGCCGCCGACCCGCGACGGCGGGACGGGGTGGACGCGCACCACGCCCGCGTCGTTCGTGCAGGTGGGCGCCGCGAGCTCCCAGCTGCCGTCGACGGGCGGCGCGAGCATCGCGCCGGTGTTGCCGGCGACGGCGCCGTCGGGCCCGAACACGCGCCACGTCACGGAGTGGCCGGCGAGCGACCGGCCCTCGGCGTCGGTCAGCGTGAGCGGGATCGCGAGCTCGCCGGGGGTCAGCGCGCTGATCGAGAGCGTGGCGGCGAAGTCGGTGGCGACGGGCGCGACGTCGTGGCCGCGGATCTCCTCCTGCTGGTAGCACCCGGCGGTGAAGAACCGGTCCTGCGCGTCGTAGCCGCGCGCGACGACGAGCTTGCGATCGCGGCGCGAGATACCGTCGAGCGCGCCGCGGTCGCCGTCGGCAGCGACGACGGTCTCTTCGGCGACGAGGAGCGACTGGAGCTCCGCGGTCGACAGATCGCCGAATTCGATCTGCCGGCACGTGGTGGTGCTCGACTCGTAGATCGACACGACGGTGCGCGCGATCGGGGCGCCCTGCGGGTGCGTGACCCGCACGTCGAGCGAGAGCCCGTCGCCGCACGCCCCGGCGGCGAGCGACAGCACCGCGAGCGACCGCACGGCGAGCCTCATCGAGGCAAACCTATCATCGGGGCGCGGCCTCGGGTGTGACCGCGCCTGCACGGGGTATGCTGCGTCACGTGAGCATCGATCGACGCACGTTGGTCCAGACGGGGCTCGCGATGACGTCGACCCGCGGCCGCGCGGCGCCGCGCTCGTACGTGCTCCAGATCCTGGGACAGCGCGGCGACGGCCCGGCCCCGGTCGCGCTCGGTGCGCGACCGGTCGTCGTCGGCGCGCATCGCTCGTGCGACCTCGTGCTCACGGATCCGCAGGTGTCTCGCAAGCACGCCGAGATCGCGGTGGTGCCGGAGGGGATCCGGATCCGCGATCTCGGCTCCACCAACGGCACGTGGTGGCAGGGGACGAAGGTCGGCGAGGCGGTGGTGCCGGTGGGGGCCACCGTCAAGTTCGGCGAGACGCCGGTGCGGATCTCCGCCGCGGACGTGCCGTCGCTGCCGCCGAGCGACCGCGATCGGTTCGGCGCGATGGCGGGCCGGAGCATCGGGATGCGCGAGCTGTTCGCGGTGCTCGAGATGGCGGCGCCGTCGGACGCGACGGTCCTGATCGAGGGCGAGTCGGGCACGGGCAAGGAGCTGGCCGCGCGCGCTATCCACGATGGATCGAGCCGCGCCGCGGGGCCGTTCGTCGTCGTCGACTGCAGCGCGATCGCCGAGAATTTGTTCGAGTCGCATTTGTTCGGCCACGTGCGCGGCGCGTTCACGGGCGCCGAGCGCGAGCGCAAGGGCGCGTTCGTCGAGGCGTCGGGCGGCACGCTGTTCCTCGACGAGCTGGGCGAGCTGCCGCTCCAGGCGCAGGCCAAGCTCCTGCGCGTGCTCGAGGCGCAGACGGTGCAGCCGCTCGGCGCGGACCGGCCGATCCAGGTCGACACGCGCGTGGTCGCCGCGACCCACCGCGATCTGGCGCGCATGGTGGCGGCCAAGGAGTTCCGGTTCGATCTGTTCTACCGGCTCGCGGTGGTCCACGTCGCGCTGCCGCCGCTGCGCGAGCGGCTCGAGGATCTGCCGCACCTGGTCACGACGTTCTATCAGCGGCGCGGCACCGAGCCGGGCCCGATCGACGGCGACAACCTCGAGCGGCTGCGGCGCCACGCCTGGCCGGGCAACGTCCGCGAGCTGCGCAACGTGCTCGAGCGCGCGTGGGCGCTGTCGGGGCCGAAGGCGGGGTTCCGGGATCTGCGGCTGTGGCTCGATCCGGGCGCCGCGGCGCAGCCCCAGCTGGCCGAGGTGGTCGATACGTCGCTGCCGTTCAAGGAGGCCAAGGAGCGCTGGAACGACACGTTCGAGCGGCGCTACGTCGCGACGGTGTTCGCCGACGCGGGCCAGAACGTCACGCGCGCGGCCGAGCACGCGGGGCTGTCGCGGCGGCACTTCCGCGAGCTCCTCTACAAGCACGCGATCGTCGACCGGCCGGACGACGGTAGCGACGGCGACTGATCGTGGCGACGCGGTTCGGCGCCTACGAGATCCTGCACGAGCTTCGGTCGGGCGGCATGGGCGCGGTCCTGATCGGCCGGCGCCGCGGCCCGGGCTCGTTCGAGCAGCTGGTCGCGATCAAGACGATCCGCCCGGAGTACGCGGGCGCGCCGGCGGTGCGCGCGATGTTCCTCGACGAGGCGGCGATCGTCGCGCGGATCAACCACCCGGGCATCGCGGCGGTGCACGACTTCGGCGAGGAGGGCGGCACGCTCTACATGGCGATGGAGTACGTCGCGGGGATCTCGTTCCGCGGCCTGCTCGAGCTGGATGTCCCGCCGGGCATCGCCGCGCGCGCGGTCGCCGAGGCGTGCCGCGGGCTGCACGCGGCGCACGAGGTGCGCGACACGGCGGGCCACGTGCTGGGCGTGGTCCACCGCGACATCAGCCCCGACAACCTGATGCTCGGCTTCGACGGCCACGTGAAGGTGATCGACTTCGGGATCGCGCTCGTGAAGAACCGGCAGGCGCCGGTCACCGAGCTCGGCACGATCAAGGGCAAGCCGCCCTATATGTCGCCGGAGCAGGTCAAGAACGAGGCGATGGATCGGCGGAGCGACGTGTTCTCGCTCGCGGTCGTGCTGCACGAGATGCTCACGGGCCAGCCGCTGTTCGACGGCGACTCGATCTACGCGGTCGCGCGCGCGGTCGAGCACCGCGAGATCCGGCCGCCGTCGGTGGTGACGGGCCGGCCGCTGCCGCCGGGGCTCGACGCGGCCGTGATGGGGGCGCTCGAGCGCGGTCTCGGCGAGCGCACGCCGACGGCGGCCGCGCTCGCCGAGCAGGTGGAGCGGGTGCTCCAGGCCGACGGAGGCGAGACGCTCGAGGCGTGGGCGGAGCGCGCGCTCGCCGGGCCGCGCGAGGCCCACCGCCGCTGGCTCGCGGAGATCGCTGGCGGCCGCGACGCGACGCGCCCGCAGGTGGGCCGCGATACGGGCGCGGTGACGCAGCTGCCGCCGGAGCAGCTGGCCGCGCTGGCGGCGATCGCGCCGCCGGTATCGGCGTCAGCTGCGTCGGTGGCGCCGCCGAAGGCCGCGGTGGCGCCCGCCGCCTCGGTCGAGCCCCTCGCCGTCGCCATGGGCCGCGCCGAATCGTCCGTGAAGTCCGCGGTGGCGGCAGCCGCATCGGTCGATCCGGCCGGCCCGACGCAGCTCGCGGCGCAGGTGCGCCCGCGTCGGCGCGGCGTGCTGCTCCTGCTCGCGCTCCTGGCCCTGCTCGGCGGGATCGCCAGCGTGCTGCTGCTGCTCGCCGGTCGCCGCGGCGAGGCCCCGCCCGACGCCGCGATCGTCGCCCTCGCCGACGCGGCCGACGCGGCCGACGCGCCAGCCGACGCTGCGGCCGCGCCGACGCCGGCCGACGCCGCGGCCGCGCCGACGCCGGCCGATGCCGCCCTCCCGACCGAGGAGCCGCCGCCGGACGGCCCGCCGCCCGACGGGCCGCGGCGCCGCCCGCGCGACGCGGGCGTGCTGGCCACCCCGCGCGACGCGGGCGTGCCCAGGGCGCCGCGCGACGCGGCCGCGCCGCCAGCGGATGCCCGGCCGGCGGGGACCGGCCGGATCTCGATCGTCGGGCGCGGCGAGGCGTTCCTCAACATCCTCGTCGACGGCCAGCCGTTCCAGGTCACGCCGCAGCTGCAGAAGCCGATCGCCGCCGGCAGCCACACGATCGTGCTGCTCGATCCGAAGACGAACCAGGTCGTCTACCAGACGACGGTGGTCATCGAGCCGGGGCAGCACGTCCGCGTCCAGCCGCCATGATCACGGGCGGTACCTCGAGGTACCGCCGATCTCCCGCCGCTCCCGCCGCCGCGGAACCTGGGGGTACCACCTCCGGCGAAACCCCGGGGTGCTTCGCCGGGTTACGCCTTGGCAAGCCGGTTGCTCATGTCTCCATCCGTCGAAAAGGAGACCTCACCATGCGCTTCCAGCTTCCACTCGCCGTCCTGCTCACCGTCCCCACCACCATCGCCTGCACCGACAACGCTGCGCCCCCGGCCGATGACCTCGACTCGGTCACCGAGGCCATCGAGCGCGAGAACGGCGGCTTCGACACCTCCGACGAGGCCCCGCTGTTCGGCGACGACGCGCTCTACGCCGCGGCCGACATCGAGGCCGACGCGGTCGTGACCGACCCGCTCGCGACCGATCCCGTGATCACCGACCTCGAGGCGAACACGACGGTGGACGCGCGCAACGTGGTCGTCATGTGGGGCCGGATGCCGGCCGATCCCGACGGCGCGGTGCGCAACTGGAGCGGCGAGCTGCGGCTGTCGCGCGGCGCGATGGTGGTCCGCCGCCGGATCGCGTTCGAGGAGGCCACGGACCGCATCCCGACGCGCACGCGCCGCGACGTGATCCAGTTCCAGTCGCGGACGTCGGTCCACGCCGACGGCTTCGCGCTCACGGTGTTCGATCCGACCCCGGCCGACACGACGCCGCTCACGCTGACCTACGTCTCGGCCGACGGCGCGGCGACCTACACGCTCGATCTCGGCGCGCTCACCGCCGGCCCGGTCGCGGTCGACGCCGGCGACGGCAACCAGATCGTCGCGATCGGCCACCGCCGCCGCGACGCCTGCGAGCACGGCTTCCTCCGCGGCCGCTGGCACGCGATGGCGCCGGGCGCCGGCCACTACGCGGGCCTGGTGCTGAGCTCCGATGGCGAGCCGACGGGCCACATCCGCGGCATCTATGGCAAGCGCCGCAACGGCGAGTCGGTCTTCTTCGGCAAGTTCATCGCGCGCGCCGGCGGCTTCCGCGGCATCATCCGCGGCACGTACGACGGCGAGGAGTTCAACGGGCGCTGGCTCGACCGCGCTGGCGACCGCGGCATGGTGCACGGCATGTACCGCAGCGGCGACACCCTGCGGGCCGGCGCCTTCCTCGGCCGCTGGGCGGAGACCTCCTGCGCGACCGACCGGCCCTAGGCCGCGCGCGCCTCGAATGTGACGCATGACCGGCCGCGCTCCTCGAGATCATCGAGGGCGCGGCTTCGTCGTTTCGGAGCCGCTACTTCACGGTCACCGAGCCCGGCACCCGATCGGGCGGCGCCACCGCGAGCGCGTAGACGATGGCCGCGGTGGCGACCACAACCACGCTGCCGCCGGTGATCCACACCCACGGCTTGCGGTACCACGGCGGCGGCGGGTCGTAGCGGAGCGGGATCTCGCGCGGCTGCTTCGGATCCGCCCACGCCAGCACCTCGTTGCCGCGCTCGTCGTACGCGCGCAGGTAGAGCTCGAGCGAGGCGGGCCGCTGCAGCTGCACGGCCGGCAGCTCGACGCGCGCCTGCCGATCCCGGGCCGCGGCGGAGAGCGCCACGTCGGCGGCGCGCCAGCGCTCCTCGCCGCGCACGCGCACGAACAGCGTCGCGCGCTGGAGGAAGCGCTTCGGATCGGCGACCACCTCGAGATCGAGCGGGATCGGCTCGCCGACCTTCTGCCCGAGCCGCCAGCGCACGTCGACGGACGGCGCCTTGCGCTCGAGCCGGCGGCGGACGTCCTCGAACACGAACGTCGCCTTGGTCGACAGGCGGTAGCTCAAGATGTGGCTCGGATCGAGGGCGAGCAGCATGTCGAACGCCGCGGCCGCGGCCGCGTCGTCGTCGACGTAGGCGGCCGCGATCCCGCGCTGCTGCCACAGGAGGATGTTCGACTCGTGATCGCGCGGGCCGCCGCCCTGCTCGGCGGCGTCGAGCGCGGCCTTCGCGGCCTCGACGTCGGCGTCGCGGCTGAGCGCCTCCTTGCCGCGCGCGATCAGCGCGGCGGCCTCGCCGCGGGGGCGGCACGCGCGGCCGTCCCAGTGCTGCCCGGCGCCGCACGCGTCGCGCAGCGGCAGCGTCGCGCCCGCGGCGCCGCCATGGCACGCCGCGAGCGCGAGCGCGACCAGGCCCCGGCCGAGGTGCATGGCGCGACGATATCGCGTTCTTGGGCCCGCTCGCGCACGAACGCGAGCATCGCGTCGCGGTCGGTCCAGTGGAACGCCGGAGTCGGGTGCATGCCCGGCGTACCACGGAGCTAGTGCCGGCGAGCGATCATCACGGCGCACGGGAGCCCGCGCAGCACCTGCTCGAGCTCGCCCCACGGCTCGATCCCCAGCTGCGCGTCGCAGTCGGTGAGCATCATGGTCTCGGCGACCCGCGCCATCGCGGCGCCGGGGAACCCGACCGGCGTGGCGCCGAGCGCCGGGATGCGATCCCACAGCGCGGTCAGCGCCGCCTGCTGCTCCGACGAGAACGTGGCGTAGTAGCTCTCCGTGTTGTACGCGAGGAGGCCGATGTAGAGCTCGAACGCGCGATCGCACCCTGGGACCGAGACGGCGAGGCGGTCGTTCGCGCCCTCCATGGCGTCGGGCGGTGCGCACGGGACCGGAGCAGGTACGCGGATCCGGGGCTCGTCGCGCGGGGCGAGGTGCCAGAGCGGCCGGTGCGCCCGCGCCATGTCGATCACCAGCGCGGGCGCGCGCGCGAGCAGGTCGCGCACGCGCCGGACGTCCCCCTCGCCGCGCAGCGAGGGCAACCGCAGCCACGAGAGCCGATCGAGCGCCTCGACGCGCTCGATCACCGCGAGCACGTCGCCGAGGTGGCCCTCGTTCTGCTCGAAGTCGAGCCGGCGCAGCCCCGGAAATGGCTGCGGGTGCAGGAGCTCGGCGATCGCGCTCCCCGGGCCGCGCAGGTGGAGCGAGGGGAGGACCAGCTCGGTGACCGCCGGCATCGGCAGCCGGCCGATGAGGGCCCGCGGATCGAGGACGAGCCGCTCGATGGACGGCGGGATCGGCGCGTGGAGGACGCGCACCCCGTCGAGGCGGAGCGTCGCGAGGTGGGGCATCGCCTCGGCGAGCTGCTCGACGATCGCAGGCGGGATCGGCACGGCCTCGCTGTGGAGGGCGTTGAACTGGATCTCGAGCTCGACGCACCAGGGATGGACCCGGCTCGCCAGCGCCTCGAGGGCCGCGGCGCACTCGGCCGGGGGCATGAAGAGGCGGACGCGCCGGAGAAACGGCGCGAGGTGCGAGGCCAGGAACGCGGTGACGCTGGGCAGCGTGTAGAACTGGAGCGAGACGAACCCGGTGTGGGCGATCAACCAGCTCGGGCGCTCGAGCTCGAACCCGCCCAGCCACGCGGCGACCAGCTGGTCACGCTGGCGGACGAGCGCGGGCGTGTCCCGGACGCCCGAGAGCGCGAGCGCGATCAGCGAGCCACGCGGATCCCCGGCCGCCTGCAGGGCGTCCGCGTAGACCTCGAGCGTCTCGCGATCCCAGCGCGCCTGGAGCGCGGCCTCGATCTGCTCGAGTCGAGAGCTCCGCTCGTCCGGGCCGATCCTCGCCATGGCGCGCACCGTCACCTTACGATGCCGCTCCCCCGCGCTCGCTCGACGGGCTGCGAGAGCGTGCAGCCGCGAGTGCCACGATGCAGATCCAGGAGCTGGCTGCCATGCTCGGATGGTAGCCCGGCGTCGGCCGGGCCGGGCCGCGTCCGGTATCATGCGTCGATGACCGGGACGATGACCGGAGCGATGACCGGAGCGATGACCGGCACCGGCGCCGCGTGCCCGTGCGGAGCGGGGCGGCCGCTCGCCCGCTGCTGCGGGCCGTTCCTCGAGGGCGCGCCGGCCCCGACGGCGCTCGCGCTGATGCGGTCGCGCTACACCGCCTACGTCCGGGGCGCGATCGACTACCTCCTCGAGACGCACGCGCCCCAGACGCGCGGGAGCGTCGATCGCGAGGGGGTGGCGCGGTGGTCGCGCGAGACGCAGTGGCTGGGCCTCGAGATCGTCGCGACGGAGCGCGGCGGGGAGGCCGACGATGTGGGCGTGGTCGAGTTCATCGCGCGCGGCCAGACGCGCGGCGCGGCGTTCGCGCAGCGCGAGCGGTCGCGGTTCCGGCGCGAGGGCGGCCGCTGGTACTACGTCGACGGCGACGCGGGCGGGGAGCCGACGCGACGCGCCGCGGCGCCCGGGCGCAACGAGCCGTGCCCGTGCGGCAGCGGCATGAAGTACAAGCGCTGCTGCGGTCGCTAACGCGCCGGGGGATTCGCATTCGGCTCGCGGCGGTGGCATCGTTGCCGGCGGCATGAGGGCGCGCCGGCTGTTCAGCTATCCGCTCAGCCTCGCGGTGGTGGTCGCGGCGCTGATCGCGTTCACCGGCGGCTGGATCGCGTGGTGGAACTACCGCGCGGGGCTCGCGAACATCCGCAGCCTCGCGGCGGGCCTGTTCGATCAGGTCGCCCGCCAGGCGGTGGCGGGCACCGAGGCGTTCCTCCTGCGCGCGCCGCCGGCGGCGGCGACGCTCGCCGAGCTCGCGGCGCTCGATCCGCTGGACGTCACCTCCGAGGCGCTCGCGCGGAGGTTCGTGGCGGCGCTCCGCGCGAACGCGGGGTTCTCCTGGGTCAGCTACTCCGATGAAGGGGGCGCGTTCACGGGCGCGTTCCGCATGGCGGACGGCACGCTCCGCGTCAACCGCAGCCGCATCGTCCTCGGCAAGACGGTGCTCGAGGAGGACGACGTCGCCGCCGACGGCTCGTGGCACCCCGCGCGCCGCGAGCCGGACACGGGCTACGACCCGCGGGCGCGGCCGTTCTACCGGCTCGCCGCGGCGGCGCGGCGCGGCGTGTGGACGCCGCCCTACGTCTTCGAGGGCCAGAACGTCCCGGGCATCACGTTCGCGCGGCCGATCTACTCGGGCGCGCCGGGCGCGGCCGCGAGCACCCCGGGCGGCATGCTGCACGGCGTGCTCACGATCGACTTCGACCTCGCGCGCCTCTCGGAGCTGACGCGCGAGCTGCGCTTCTCGCCGAACGGGCGCGTCGTGGTGCTGACGGGCGACGACATCGTGCTCGCGCACCCGACGGCGCCGGTCGTGGCGACGGCGGACGGACGGCCTGCCCTGGTCCCGGCCGGACGGATCGCGGATCCGGCGGTGCGCGCGCTGCTCGCGCACCGCGGCGCGGCGGAGCTCGCGATCGACGGGGTGCCGCACCTCGCGCGCTGGCTGCCGATCCGCCTCGACGAGACGGCGGCGTGGCACGTGCTCGCGTTCGCGCCGGAGGCGGACTTCACGGCGGGGCTGCGCGGCCGCGTCGTGTCATCGCTCCTGATCTCGCTGATCGCGGTGATCGTCGCGGTCGCGGTCGCGTGGGTCCTCGCGCGCCGCGTCTCGAAGCCGCTGGTCGGGCTCGCGGGCGAGATGGCGAAGGTCGGCGAGTTCCGGATCGAGGACGCCAGCGTGCCGGCGCCCTCGATGTTCCGCGAGATCGAGATGATGAACACGGCGCTCGCGCGGATGAAGAGCGGCCTCGCGTCGTTCGCGCGCTACGTGCCGCGCGACCTCGTGCGCGCCGTCGTGGCGTCGGGCCAGCCGGCCGAGCTGGCGGGCGACACGCGCACGCTCACGATCTACTTCTCGGACCTCGCCGGCTTCACCTCGCTCGCCGAGTCGCGCACGCCCGACGAGCTGGTGAAGCTCCTCGGCGAGTACTTCGACGGCATGAGCCAGATCATCGCGGCGGAGCAGGGCACGCTCGACAAGTACCTCGGCGACGGCATCATGGCGTTCTGGGGCGCGCCGCTGCCCTTGGCCGAGCACGCCGCGCGCGCGTGCGCCGCGGCGCTGCGCTGCCACCGCCACGTGCAGGAGCTCGCGCTCCGCGGCGTCTCGCTCGCGACGCGGATCGGCATCGCGACGGGCGAGGTCCTGGTCGGCAACATCGGCTCGACGGAGCGGCTGAACTACACGGTGATGGGCGACACCGCGAACCTGGCCTCGCGCCTCGAGGGCCTGAACAAGCAGTACGGGACCCAGCTCATGATCAGCGAGTCCACGTTCGAGGAGGCCCGCGGCGCGATCGTCGCGCGCCCGCTCGACGTCGTCGCCGTGAAGGGCAAGGTCCGCGGCGTCCGCGTCTACGAGCTGCTCGCGCTGGCCTCCGAGGCAGACGCCGACGCCGAGGCGCTCGCCGCCGACGCGACGGCCGCGCTCGACGCGTACCTCGCGCGCCGCTTCGACGAGGCCGTCGCCGCGTGGGAGCGCGTCCTCGCCCGCCGCCCGGGCGACCGCGCCGCGACGATCCTGCGCGACCGGGCCGCCGCGCTCCTGGTCTCGCCGCCAGGCCCGGACTGGACGGGCGTCACGATCGCCACCGAGAAGTAGCCGAGACGAAAAATCGCTCACGGGGCCCGCGAAGTACGAAAAATCGCTCACGGGGCCCGCGAAGTACGAAAAATCGCTCACGGCGCCCGCGAAGTACGAA
>Ga0247790_10000162_pt1 | contig 35196 bp, 29 predicted proteins | sample UWRJS171409R4_FD_179913 | JGI IMG/M metagenome (GOLD analysis project Ga0247790, IMG submission 179913) | Soil microbial communities from Arlington Agricultural Research Station in Wisconsin, United States - UWRJ-S171-409R-4 | ecosystem: Environmental > Terrestrial > Soil > Agricultural land...
GCACGTATACCGTGCCCAACACGGCGTCGGACGGGCTGGACTTCGGCACCAAGAGCGCCACGCTGGTCGCCCGCGGCGCGACGCTCACCCGGGTGGGCGCGAACGGCACGCTCCTCACCGTCCGGAACGGCCAGACGCTGAAGCTCGTCGGCGGGACGCTGCAGGGACCGAACAGCACGACCGACGGCATCAAGTGCATCGAGAACAGCAAGCTCGCCGTTCACGAGGTGACGATCGACGATATGACCCAGAGCGGGATCGAGACGAACCTGTGCCAGCTCACCGTCGCACGCTCCACGCTCCGGAACAGCAACCTGGGCGGGATCGACATGGTCTCGGCCAGCGTCGTCACGATCACCAATAACTTCGTGTACCGCAACGGCGGCCCCGCGAGCCCGATCGGAGGCATGGGCCTCAAGCTGGCGACCGGCAGCAAGGTCGAGTTCAACACCGTCGCCGACAACATCGCTGACGCCAGCAGCGCGGCCGCGGCGATGGCCGCGGGCGGGATCGTATGCGAGGGCCAGGGCTACGACGCGCCGTTCAACCTCGTCTACCGCAACGTCGGGGGGATCGGAGCACAGGTCCAGGTGATCGGGACCTGCACGTTCATCGGCTCGTACCAGCAGGGCGCGCCGCCGAGCGAGAACGCGGTCGGCTTCGAGAACCCGATGGGAGCGACCCCGAGCTACCGCCTGACCAAGATGTCACCGCCCGACACCATCCGCGACGCCTTCGACTGCAAGGACATCGACTTCGAGCGGGACGCGCGTCCCTCCCCGGCCGCGAACATGGGCGGCAAGTGCGATTTCGGCGCCGACGAGTACCGCGACGGCCAGTAGCGCGCGATTTTGTACGCAACCCGACGCGACCCCTGCCGACAACCGGCCGCATGCACCCTCCTCCCGTCCCGCTCGCCCGCCTCGCCCTCGTCGTCGCCACCCTGCTCCTCGCCGCGCTCCGGCCCTCTCCGGCCCGGGCGGATCATCCGCCGATCATCCTCGAGTCCTATGTCGGCGAGAAGCCGGCCGACGCCGGGCAAGTCCTGGCGCCGCTCGTCGAGGAGCTCGCGAGCTACAAGTTCGTGCTCGGGCCGGAGGTCGTCGGCCGCAGCTTCGAGGCCGCCGCGTCGCGCCCCGCCGTGGCCGGCGGGCTGCCGGACGACTTCAGCGCGCAGGTGAGCCAGGGCTACGATCTGTGGACGAACGGCAAGTTCACCGAGGCGGCCGCGCTCCTCGGCCGGCTCGTCGAGGCCGCCCGCGAGAACGCGGGCGAATTCGCGAAGAACCAGCACCGCGCGCTGTACCCGCAGCTGCAGCGGGCGCGGATCGCGCTGTCCCTGTCGTTGCAGCGGCTCGGGGATCGCAGCGCGGCCAAGCAGGCCATGGGCGAGGCGCTGCGCGGCGATCCGGATCTCAAGATCTCGCGCGGCATGTTCGGCCAGGACGCCGCGGAGCTGTACCAGGAAGTGCTCGGCGAGCTGACCGCGCGCGGCCCCGGCAAGGTGATCATCGCGGTGGACGCGGTCGGCGCCGGCATCTATGTCAACGAGCGCCTGGTGGAGATGGGCAGCCTCGAGCTGAACCTGCTCCCCGGCGAGTACCGCGTGGTCGCGCGGATCGGCGACGGCGTGACGCGCACCCACCGGCTCGGCGTCGTGGGCGGCGGCGTCCACAAGCTCACGATCGATCCGGCGTTCGATCAGGCGGTGCGCACCGGGCCCGGCTGGACGGGCTTCCTGTTCGAGGCGAGCGCCGACCGCGAGCGCGACGAGGGGCGCTACGCGGGGGCGTTCGCCACCGCGATCGACGCCCGGCAGGTGGCCGTCGTCGGCATCGACACGGTGCGCGGCCGCCGCATGATCCGGGGCGCGCTCATCAACAAGCTGACCGGCCGCGAGCTCCGGGCGGCGAGCATCCCGCTCGATGGGAGCCCGTCGGCCGAGCAGCGCAAGAACCTCGCCCGCTTCCTGAACGGCGCGCCGCCGACGCCGGACATCATCGTCGACGCGTCGGCCGGCTCGGCCGGGGACCGCCCCGGCGGCGGCGAGCTGGGGCCGCGGCGCTGGGGCGGGTGGAAGTGGATCTCTGGCGGGGCGGCGGTCGCCGCGGGCGTGGCCGGCGGCGCGCTCCTCGCGTACGACGGCCGGTGCGCCCGGCGGGTCTCCGCCGCGGTGCCGTGCCCGGACAGCTACGACACCGCCATCTCCGGCTGGCTGACGGTCGGCGGCGCGGTCGCGCTCGCGGGCGTCACCGTGGTCCTCGTCGCGACCGACGGCGGCGCGCGCGGCGGCGAGGCGCGGCGGACCGCGTACGTCGCCCCCACGGCCGGGGGCGCGCTCGCCGGGTACGCCGCTAGGTTCTGAGCGCGGCCCGCAGATCGTCGAGGATCTTGGCGGGTGCGCGGACGCGGAGCCGCGTGCCCGCCTCGTCGTGCTCCTCGGCGAGCACCGTGGTCCGCTCGTGGATCTGGTGCACGATCCGCTGCGCCGTCCACGGCACGACGAGCTCGGCCTCCTCGAGCGCGCCCGCGAGCTCGGCGATCAGCCGCTCGCGCAGCGCCGCCACGTCGCCGCGATCCTTCGCCGAGAGCTGGTGCGCGCCCGGGTAGCGGTCGGCGAGCGCGGCGCGCTCGGTCTCGGTGACGCGATCGATCTTGTTGAGGAGGAGCCAGGCCGGGACCGCGTCCGCGCCGATCTCGGCGAGCACCTCGCGCGTCACGGCGATCTGATCCGGGTGGGCCGGATCGGAGGCGTCGATCACGTGCAGGAGGAGATCGGCCCCGGCCGCCTCCTCGAGCGTCGAGCGGAACGACGCGACCAGGTCGTGCGGCAGCTTCTTGATGAAGCCGACCGTGTCGGTGACGAGGATCGGCGGCTCGGTCGGCGGCTGCAGCCGGCGCACCGTGGTGTCGAGCGTGGCGAACAGCTTGTCGGCCACGTAGACCTCGGTGCTGGTCAGCGCGCGCATCAGCGACGACTTGCCGGCGTTCGTGTACCCGACGAGGGCCACCGTCGGCAGCTCGCTGCGGCGGGCGCGCCGCGTCTGCGAGCCGCCCTCGATCTGATCCAGCTCGTGCCGGAGCTCGGCGATGCGATCGCGGATCCGGCGCCGATCCAGCTCGAGCGCGCTCTCGCCGGCGCCCTTGCCGCCGACGCCGCCGCGCACGCGGTCGCCGCCGCCGCCGCTCTCGCGCAGCCGCGGCGCCAGGTAGCGCAGGCGCGCGATCTCGACCTGCAGGCGCGCCTCGCGCGTCTTGGCGTGGCGGTGGAAGATCTCGAGGATGACGGAGGTGCGATCGAGGACGTCCGCGCCGGTCGCCTTCTCGAGGTTGCGCTGCTGGGTCGGCGTCAGGTCGTGATCGACCAGGACCACGCTCGCGGAGGAGCGATCGCCCGGCGCGCGTGCCGCGGCGCCCGGGCCGCCGGTGTCGTCCGCGTCCTCGTCTTCGGCGCCGTCTTCGTTCGCGTCTTCGCCGTCGTCGTCTTCTTCTTCGTCGTCGTCGGCGGCGGCGTCCGCGCCCGCGTCGCGCCTCCTGCGGCCGGGCTTCGAGTACGCCTCGACGACGCCGGAGCCGCCGGTCCACGTGGCCAGCTCGCGCAGCTTGCCCTCGCCGAGGACGACGCCCGGCGCGAGCTTGGCGCGGCGCTGCGTGATCCGCCCGACGATGTCGAGGCCGAGCGTCTTCCCCAGCCGCTCGAGCTCGGCGATCGACGAGCCGAGCTCCTCGTCGGTCACGTCCGGGAGCTGGACCGCGACGACCACCGCCGTCGGGCGCTCGCCACCGTCTGTGTCGAACTTCGGGCTCGTGTCCAGCGCCATGAGGACGCACTTAGTACCCTGCCGCCCGCCAGATGACCAGGCCGCCCGCCGGATGCCCCTGGCCGGGCGCGGCCCCTTGGCGGCCGCGCTTGGGCGCGCGAAGGTCCGGACATGGCTCGCGACACGTTCTGCTCGCACTGCGGCGCCCGGTTCGCCGATCCCTCGACGTACCCGCGGACGTGCGCCGCGTGCGGCACGCAGACGTGGGCGAACCCCATCCCCGTCGCCGTCGCGCTCGTCCCGGTGCAGGACGAGGCGCGCACCGGCCTGCTCGTCGTGCGCCGCGCCATCCCGCCCGTCGGCAAGCTCGCGCTGATCGGCGGCTTCGTCGAGGAGCACGAGTCGTGGCAAGCCTGCGCCGCGCGCGAGGTCCGCGAGGAGGCCGGCGTCGACATCGATCCGGCGCGGCTCGAGCCGCTGTGGTACGCGTCGAGCGAGCCGCGGCCCAACCGCGTCCTCCTGTTCGCGCTGGCCGCGCCGCTCCGCGCGGCCGATCTGCCGTCATTTGTGCCCAACACCGAGGCCTCCGAGCGCGGGCTCATCTTCGGCCCCAGCGGCATCGACGATCTGATCGCGTTCTCGCTGCACAGCGAGGCCGTGCGCCGCTTCTTCGCCGGGCGCTCGATCGACGGCCCCGCCGGCTTCACGGCGCGCTGAGCCCACGCCCGCGCGAACGGCGTGGAGCGCAGCAGACATGGCAGCTATGATGACCCGCAACATGGTGCCCGGATGGCGTCCGACGACCCGGTGATCGGCACGGCGATCGGCGCGGCGATCGGCGCGCGGGAGCCGCAAGCCAGCGAGGTCGGGGACACCCTGATCGCCGCCAGCCCGCCGTCGGCTCCCGCGACCCCCGCGACCCCCGCGGCGCCGGAGCAGACCGATCGCGCGCGCGTGCCCGTGTCTGTCGAAAAAGAGATCACCGACGCGTTCGCCGCGACGATGGCGCCGCCCCCCTCCACGCCCAGGGCGCCCGCGCCCCGGCCGCCCGTCGAGCTGCCGTCGGGCACGTCGCCGCCCGGGCCGCCCGGGCCCCCCGGGGTCCCCGGGGTCGACGGACCGCCCCGCCTCGACACCGACTCCCTGCAGACGCTCGACTCCGGCTCGCCCATGGCCGCGGCCATCGCCGCCGCCACCGCCGCGCTGCCGCCGCTGCCGGTCGTGTCCGCGTCGCACTACCGGCCCGAGCGCGAGATCGCGCGCGGCGGCATGGGCCGCATCGTCGCCGCCGAGGACCAGCGGCTCGGCCGGCGCGTCGCGCTCAAGGAGCTGCTCGATCCTGCCGGCGAGCAGCTGACGCGGTTCCAGCGCGAGGCGCTCATCACCGCGCGCCTGCAGCACCCCGGCATCGTGCCCGTGTACGAGGCCGGGCGGTGGCCCAGCGGCGAGCCGTTCTTCGCGATGAAGCTCGTGTCGGGCCGGCCGCTCGATCGCGTGATCGCCGACACCCGCACGCTCGACGAGCGGCTCGCGCTCCTGCCGCGGATCGCCGCCGCCGCCGACGCGATCGCCTACGCGCACAGCCACCGCGTCGTGCACCGGGACTTGAAGCCCGCGAACGTCCTCATCGGCGATTTCGGCGAGACCGTCGTGATCGACTGGGGGCTCGCGAAGGACCTCGATCAGTCCGATGGGCCCGAGTCGGCGAGCCGCCTGGCGCAGACGGTCCCCAGTAACCCCGCCGCCCGGCAGTCCGGCAGCCGCAAGCCCGCGGGGCATAGCTCCGGGTCGTCGACCCTGACCGTGGCCGGCGCGGTGATGGGCACGCCCGCGTACATGGCGCCCGAGCAGGCGCGCGGCGAGCCCGTGGACCAGCGCGCGGACGTGTTCGCGCTCGGCGCGATGCTCTACCACCTGCTCGCCGGCGTGCCGCCGTACAACGCGCGCACCGCGACCGATGTGATCGCCGCCGCCGCGCTCGGCAAGGTGATCCCGCTCGACGAGCGCGAGCAACGGGCGCCGCGCGAGCTGATCGCGATCGTCGAGCGCGCGATGTCGCAGGTCCCGAGCGATCGCTACCCGCACGCCGGCGAGCTCGCCGACGAGCTCCGCCGGTTCACGACCGGCCAGCTCGTCTCGGCGCACCGCTACACGGCGCTCCAGCGCGTGGGCCGGTTCGTGCGGCGGCACCGCGCCGCCGTCGCGATCAGCACGGTCGCCGTGATCACGATCGCGCTCGGCGGCACGCTCGCCGTCCGCCGCATCGTCGAGGAGCGCGACAACGCCGACCGCGAGCGCACGCTCGCCGTCACGCGCCGCGCGGCCGCCGAGCAGCTGATCGACGACTCCCTCGGCGACATGAAGGACCGGCTGACCACGATCGGCCGGCTCGATCTGCTCGCGAACCTCGGCAGCGAGATCCGCAACTACTACGATGCCTTCTCGAAGCTCCCCGGGGAGATGTCGATCGACGACCTCAAGCGGATGGCCGCCGCGATCGACATCGTCGGGCAGGCCGAGCGCGACTCCGGCCAGACCGATCGCGCGATGAAGACGTGGAGCGACGTACGCGCGCGCCTCGCCGCCGCGGTGGACACCGACACCTCGCAGAAGACGCGGCCCTTGCGGATGAAGATCGCGCGGCTCGACTTCCAGATCGGCACGATCCACCAGCTCCGCGGCAAGCGGGCCCAGGCGAACCTCGCCTACCAGCAGGCCAAGACCGAGTACGCAAAGCTCCTCGACGAGGTGCCCGGGGAGCGCGCGATCCTGCTCGGCGCCGCCGAGAACCACGATCGGATCGGCGACCTGCTCCGGAACGACGGCAAGATCGACGAGGCATTCGACGAGTACGCGGCGGCCAAGGCGATGCGCGAGCGCGCCGCGGCCCAGACCAGCAGCCGGCCGAGCGAGGAGGTGATGGCGCTCTCGACGAGCCACATGAAGCTCGGCTCGATCTACCTGGCGCGCGGCGAGTCCGCCGTCGCGCTCGCCGAGTACCGCACGTCCCTGCGGCTGCGCGAGTCCCTGATCGGCAGCCAGCCCGACAACGTCGAGATCCAGGAGAAGCTGCTCGAGATCGGGGACGTGATCGCCGAGCTCCAGCGCACGATCGGCGACCTGACGAGCGCGGCCGAGACCTACCAGCACGCGATCCCCACGATCGACGCGCTCGTGCGCCGCGATCCGGCGAACACGGCGTGGCGGCGGCAGCGCGGCAACCTGCTCGCCGACCTCGGCTTCACGCTGCTCGACAGCGGCGAGCTCAAGGCCGGCGACGCGCAGCTCACCGCCGCGATCGAGAGCCAGAAGGAGCTCCTGCTGCTCGATCCGAAGAACACGTCGTGGATCATGGACCTGTCGCAGTCGTACACGCGGGCCGGCGACGGCAAGATCTACCTCGGCCTCCTCGACGAGGGCATGGCGCACTACAAGGAGTCGCTCGAGCTGCGCGCCAAGCTCGCCAAGCGCGAGCCGACGCACGTCCCCTACCCGCGCGCCGTCGCGTGGGCCTACCTGAAGCTCGGCAACGGGTACGCGTACAGAAACGAGCTCGATCGGGCGATCGAGGCGCACGAGCGCGCGCTCGAGATCCGCGCCAAGCTCACGGCGGACGCGCCGGCGCAGGTCGGGTTCAAGAACGAGCTCGCGTCGTCGGAGATCACGCTCGGCCGGCTGCTCGCGCAGCGCGATGGAAAGCGCGCCGGCGACCTCGTCGCCGCCGGGCTCGCGCGGGCGCGCGCGCTCGTGGCCACCGACGCGATCAGCCAGGAGTGGAAGCGAACGCTCGTGCAGGGGCTCCTGGCGCAGGCCGAGCTCGCGCGCAGCGCGCCGCAGCCGGCGCAGCGCGCCGCCCGCAAGACGGCGCTCGCCGAGGCGCTCACGCTCGCCGAGGCCGCCGCCGCCCGCGTGCCGCAGAACGTGCACTGGGCCGGCTTCGTCGCCGAGGCGCAGGCCGGGCTCGCCGAGCTCGCGGCCGCGTCCGGTGACGCGCGCGGCGCGGCCGCCGCCTGGAAGGCCGTGCGCGATCGCCTGGCGCCGCTCGCGGCCAAGGGCCGGCTGCCCGCGCCGCGCCGGCCGCTGCTCGACCGCGCGGTGGCCGCCGTCGGGCGCGCCCCCGACGAGCGCTAGGCCTTACGCATGCACGGCCCCAAGCAGCGCGTGTAGCGCCGCCGGCTCGGTGACCGGCGCCGAGCACGTCGGGCCCGTGCACACGAACGCCCGCGCCGTGGGCTGTGTATGGGGTCCCGCGGGCCCCTTGCCCTCGAGCACCGACGCCTGCGCCCACGGGCCCGCCACGCACAAGGTCGGCGCGTACGTCCTGCGCGCGGCGTCGAGCAGCGCCTCGCGGCCCTCGCCCTCCGTCACGACCAGCACCTGCGCGTGCAGGTACAGATCGAGCGCGCCGAGCAGCGCCGAGGTCGCCCACGCGTTCACGTCCGTTGCGCCCGTGAGCCGCTGCACCAGGTAGCGCTCCGCCAGCGCGAGCGCGCCCGCGTCGCCCGCCACCACGCCGAGCCGCACCAGGCCCGCCACCGCGACCGCTGCCCCCGACGGGATCGCGCCGTCGTGGTGCGACTCCGGCCGGTGCACCAGCAGCCGATCGCCCGCCGGTGCCAGGTAGAACACCACCACGCCGTCCTCCTCGGCGACGAACTTGTCCCGCGCCGCCCCCAGCAGGCCCGCGCCCAGGTCCCACCAGGCGCGATCGCCCGTCGCCTCCGCCAGCTCCAGGAGCGCGGCGCCGCAGAACGCGTAGTCGTCGAGCGTGCCGTCGAGGTCCTTCGTCGCGCCCTCGTGGAAGACGCGCGCGATCGCGCCGCCCTGGATCATGCGATCGCGCAGGAACGCCGCGACCCGCAGCGCGAGCGCCAGCGCTGGCGCGTGGCCCGTGGCGCGCCACGCCGCGCACAGCCCCGAGATCGCGAGGCCGTTCCAGCCCGCCAGCACCTTGTCGTCGGTGCCCGGCCGCACCCGCCCGCGCCGCGCCGCGAGGAGCTTTCCGCGCAGCTCCGTCAGGTGCGCCTCCTCGGCCGTGGACGTCCGCGGCGTGACGCGCGACAGGACGCTCGTGCCGTGCTCGAAGTTGCCCGCCTCCGTCACGCCGTAGGCGTGCGCGAGCACGAGCGCCGCCATCTTGCCCAGCGCCGCGCGCAGCTCGGCCGGCGTCCACACGTAGAACTTGCCCTCCTCGCCCTCGCTGTCAGCGTCGAGCGACGACCAGAGCCCGCCCGCCGGGTCCGACAGCTCGCGTGAGAGGAACGCCACCGTCTCGGCGATCACCTCGCGCGCCCGCGGCGCGAGCGGTCCGCCCATCGCCGCCGCGGCGCCGTAGATGCCGAGCAGCTGGGCGTTGTCGTAGAGCATCTTCTCGAAGTGCGGCACCAGCCACTTCTCGTCGACCGAGTAGCGCGCGAAGCCGCCGCCCAGATGATCGTAGATCCCGCCCTCCGCCATGCCGCGCGCCCAGCCCTCGAAGGCCGCGCGCGCCGCCGCACCGAACGACAACCGGCTCGCGCGCGCCAGCAGATCGTGGCTCGAGCTCGACGGAAACTTCGGCTTGCCGCCGAGCCCGCCGTGCTGCGTATCGCAGCGCTCGGCGAGCTGCCGCCCCGCCGTGATGAGCAGGGACGCCGTCAGCGTCGACGCGTCCGCGCCGTGCGCGCCGCGCCGGTAGTGGCTGTCGACGCGAGCCAGCCCATCGACCAGCGCGAGCGCGTTGTCCTCCGCGTCGGCGCGCCGGCCCTGGTACGCGTCCGCCATCGCCGTCAGGAGCTGGCGGAAGCTCGGCCGCCCGAAGCGCGGCTCCAGCGGGAAGTACGTGCCGAGGAAGTACGGCCGCCCGTCCGGCAGGCAGAACGCCGACAACGGCCACCCGCCGCCCTCGCCCTGGACCATGATCGCGTTCATGTAGATCGCGTCGACGTCCGGCCGCTCCTCGCGATCCACCTTGACGTTGACGAACCGTTCGTTCATCAGCTGCGCCGTCGCCGCGTCCTCGAACGACTCGTGCGCCATCACGTGGCACCAGTGGCACGCCGCGTAGCCGATCGAGACGAACACCGGCACGTCGCGCCGCCGGGCCTCGGCGAACGCCGCCTCGCCCCATGGCCACCAATCGACCGGGTTGTCCTTGTGCTGGCGCAGGTAGGGCGAGCTCTCGGTCGCCAGGCGGTTCGTCATGCACGGGGCTTACGCCCGCGCGCGGCGGGCAGCAAGGCGGACCTACGCTAGACTCGCCGGGTGCACGCCCTCCCGGATGCGATCGCCCGGCGCTTCGAGGGATCGCGCGCCCACGTCGCAGGCCCCCGCGTGCACGCCGAGGTCCCTGTCGACGGGGTGTGGTACCGCGCCCGGCTCGAGGCGGCGCCCGAGGCGCGCGTTGCCGTCGAGCTGCCGTGCACCGACGGCTTCGAGCTGACCGTGCGGTGGAGCGACCGGCGGGCCGCCGACGGCGCGTTCCGCGCCCCGCTGTTCGACGACAGCTTCCTCGTCGAGACCAACGATCTCGCGCTCGCCGGCGTGTGGCTCGACAACGAGTCGTGCGAGGGGCTGCTCGCGTCGCGCTACGTCGCCGGCAAGCACATCACGCGGCAGACCGCGCTCCTGTTCCGCGACGGCGCGTGGACGCACGAGGTCACCAACGACGAGGTCTGCGCGCGCCGCCAGGGCGGCGAGCCCAGCTGCGAGCGCATGGCCGACATGCTCCTGGCCTCGCTCCGGCTCGCCGGCCGCCCCGTGCGATGGGCGCGCGCCTTCCGCCGGGTCGCGCGCGCGCTCGGCGGCGACGCCGCGCGGCGCATCGAGGTCGGCGGCAAGCCCGCGCTGCGCGTGCGCCGCGGCGCCACCGACGTGCTCGTCCGCGTCGTGCGGCGCCTGGGCCCCGGCGATCCCGGCCGGCTGCGCACCGTCGTCGGCGCGCACCGCCACGGCAGCTCCGGCGAGACGCTGTCGCTCATCGCCGAGGGCCTGCCGCTCGCCGCGTGGCCGCCGCCCGCCGCGCCGAGCCGCGGCGCGCTCGGCATCGACGCGCGGGCCGCGCACCTCGTCGACGCCGCGCAGCCCAGCGCCATCACCGTCCGCCCGCACGACGTCGAGATCGCCTTCGACGGCGCGCTCGCCGATCGCGAGCGGCTCGGCGCCGCGATCGAGCTCGCCGCGTGGTGGGCCGCCGGCCCCGCCGCCGCCGCGGCCGCCGGCCCGTACCGCTAGCCCGCTGTGCTATGGATGGCGCCATGCCGGGGACCCTCCTGCGATTCGATGGCGCGACGGGGGATCCGCTCCCGGCGGCCGGACAGAGCGGCGCCGTGCTCGTGGCGGACGACGCACGCCTCCAGCGCCCCATCGGGATCGCCGCCTGGCCGTGATGCGGCGGCCCGCAGTGCGGCGTGCAGCCCTCACCATCTGACCGCGTCCCGGGGGTGATCTTCGTCGGAGAAACCCCGCGGCGCGCGGGCGTCGTTAGCTGGCGCCGAGCGTTGAGGCGCACGGGGGCCGCGGGCTATACAAGCGCTTCCCGATGTCGGACGTAACTGCTTCGAATATCACGCCGATCTCCATCGAACAGGAGATGAAGAACTCGTTCATGGACTACGCCATGAGCGTGATCGTCGCGCGCGCGCTGCCCGACGCGCGCGACGGCCTGAAGCCGGTGCACCGCCGCATCCTGTACGCGCAGCGCGGCCTCAACAACACCGCGACGCGGCCATACCTCAAGTGCGCGCGCATCGTCGGCGACGTCATCGGCAAGTACCACCCGCACGGCGATCAGTCCGTCTACGACGCCCTGGTCCGCATGGCCCAGGACTTCTCGATGCGGTACCCGCTCGTCGACGGCCAGGGCAACTTCGGCTCGATCGACAACGACCCGCCAGCGGCCATGCGCTACACCGAGTGCCGCATGACACGGCTCGCGGGCGAGATGCTCGCGGACATCGACAAGGAGACCGTCGACTGGCAGCCGAACTACGACGATAAAGAGCTCGAGCCGACCGTCCTGCCGACGAAGGTCCCAAACCTCCTCCTGAACGGCGCGCAGGGCATCGCCGTCGGCATGGCCACGAACATCCCGCCGCACAACCTGGGCGAGCTGATCGACGGCGTGCTCGCGATGATCGCCGACCCCGAGGTCACCGACGACGAGCTCGTGCGGATCATCCCCGGCCCCGACTTCCCGACCGCCGGCGTGATCCAGGGTCGGGTCGGCATCCTCTCGGCGTACAAGACCGGCCGCGGCACGATCGCGCTGCGCGGCGTCGCGCACGAGGAGGAGATCCGCAAGGACCGCCAGGCGATCATCGTCACCGAGCTGCCGTACATGGTGAACAAGGCGCGGTGGATCGAGACCACCGCGGAGATGGTCCGCGACAAGAGGCTCGAGGGCATCGCCGATATCCGCGACGAGTCGGACCGCACCGGCATCCGCGTCGTGTTCGAGCTCAAGCGCGACGCGAGCTACGACGTGGTGCTCGCCAACTTGATGAAGCACACCGCGCTGCAGACGTCGTTCAGCGTCAACATGCTGGCGATCGTCGAGGGCCGGCCCGAGGCCTTGACCCTGCGCAAGGCGCTGCGCGTCTTCATCGATCACCGGCGCGACGTCGTCACCCGCCGCACGCTGTTCGACCTGCGCGAGGCCCGGCTGCGCCGCGAGCTCGTCGAGGGTCTCGGCCTCGCCGTCCTCAACATCGATCGCGTCATCGAGATCATCCGGTCGAGCAAGGACACCGACGAGGCCAAGGCGCGGCTGACCTCCGAGCGCATGGGCGGCCTCGCCGGCTTCCTCGAGCGCGCCGGCCGCCCCGAGGACGAGGTGGCCGCGGTGCGCGCCAAGGAGTTCGTCACGCTCACCGCGCGCCAGGCGCAGGCCATCATCGACATGCGGCTCGGCCGGCTCACCGGCCTCGAGCGCGAGAAGCTCGAGGCCGAGTACCGCGAGCTGTGGCAGATCACCGACTACCTCGAGGGCCTGCTCGCCGACGAGGCCAAGCTCATGGCCGCGATCGTCGACGAGCTGCGCGCGCTCAAGACCGAGTACGGCGATGAGCGCCGCACGAAGATCGTCGACGCCGAGCACGCCGAGATCCTCACCGAGGAGCTGATCGACGAGGAGGGCGTCGTCGTCACGCGCACGCACCTCGGCTACATCAAGCGCACGCGCGTCCGCGAGTACGAGGCGCAGGGCCGCGGCGGCCGCGGCATCACCGGCGCCGCGTCGAACGAGGGTGACTTCATCACCGACATGTTCGCCGCGTCGACGCACGACCACCTGCTGCTGTTCACCGACAAGGGCCGCGCCTACTACAAGAAGGTGTTCGAGCTGCCCGAGGGCACGCGCACCGCGAAGGGCCGCGCGTTCGTGAACGTGCTCGATCTCCAGGAGGGCGAGCAGGTCGTCGCGATGCTGCCGTTCAAGGAGTTCCGCGCGGACACGTGCGTGTTCTTCGCGACCCAGTCCGGCACGGTGAAGAAGACCGAGCTGTCGCAGTTCGAGAACGTGCGCCAGAGCGGCATCAAGGCGATCAGCATCGAGGAGGGCGATCGCCTCGTCGGCGCCGCGCTCACGACGAAGGAGGACGACGTGCTCGTGACGTCGGCCAAGGGCTTCGCGGTGCGGTTCCGCGAGGACCGCGTGCGCCCGATGGGCCGCACCGCCAGCGGCGTGCGCGGCATCAGCCTGCGCAGCGGCGACCGGCTCATCGGCATGGTCACGTTCGCGCGGTCGAGCTCGGACTCCGGGGCCGCCACGCTCATCACGGTGTGCGAGCGCGGCTACGGCAAGCGCACGCCGCTCACCGATTACCCGACGAAGAACCGCGGCGGCAAGGGCGTCATCGCGATCAAGACGAGCGCGCGCAACGGCCTCGTCGCGGCGATCCGCATCGTCGCCGACGAGGACCACCTGATCCTGATCTCGGACCGCGGCAAGCTGATCCGCCTGCGCGTGAACGACATCGCGCCCAAGGGCCGCGCCACGCAGGGCGTGCGCCTGATGCGCGTCGACGACGGCGAGCACGTCGCCGCGATCGAGCGGCTCGCCGAGGGCGGCGACGAGTCCGGCATCGAGGCCGCGCCGGTCGAGGCTGTCGACGACGGCGACACGATCCCGAACGAGGCGCTCGAGGAGGGCGATGACGAGGGCGACGAGGAGGGCGGCGACGCCGACGCCGACGCCGACGAGGGCGACGAGACCGACGCGGACAGCGACGCCGAGTCGTAGCCCCCGCCCCGCGCGGGGCCGCGTGACTTGGGCTACCCTCGCGCGATGTCGATCCAGCGCAGTCAAGCGATCTTCGAGCGAGCGCGCGCGGTCATCCCCGGCGGCGTGAACTCGCCGGTGCGCGCGTGCCGCTCCGTCGGAGTGGACCCCGTGTTCATCGCCCAGGGCAGCGGCGCGACGGTCACCGACGCCGACGGCAACCGCTACCTCGATCTGATCGGGAGCTGGGGCCCGCTGATCCTGGGCCACGCGCACCCCGAGATCATGCAGACGATCGCCGAGACGATGGCCGCGGGGACCACGTTCGGCGCCCCGACCGAGGTCGAGGTGCGGTTCGCCGAGACCTTGCGCGCCGCGGTGCCGTCGATGGAGATGGTCCGCGCCGTCTCGTCGGGCACCGAGTCCACGATGAGCGCGCTCCGGCTCGCCCGCGGCTTCACCGGCCGGCCGAAGATCGTCAAGGCCGACGGCGGCTACCACGGCCACGCCGACTGCCTGCTCGTGGCGGCCGGCTCCGGCGCGGCCACGCTCGGCATCCCCGGCTCGGCCGGCGTGCCCGAGGGCGCCGCGCGCGACACCCTCGTCGTGCCGTACAACGATCTACCCGCCGTGGAGCGCGCGCTCTCCGAGGGCGACGTCGCGGCCGTGATCATCGAGCCGGTCGCCGGCAACATGGGCCTCGTCGAGCCCGCCCCCGGCTACCTCGAGGGCCTGCGCGAGATGACCGCGCGGCACGGCACCGTGCTGATCTTCGACGAGGTCATGACCGGCTTCCGCGTCGCGTACGGCGGCGCGCAGGCGCGCTACGGCATCAAGCCGGACCTGACCACGATCGGCAAGGTGATCGGCGGCGGCCTGCCTGCGGCGGCGTTCGGCGGCCGCGCCGAGATCATGCAGAAGCTCGCGCCGCTCGGCCCCGTCTACCAGGCCGGCACCCTGTCGGGGAACCCGCTCGCGATGGCGGCCGGGCTCAAGGCGATGGAGATCCTCGCCCGCCCGGGCACCTACGAGCGGCTCGAGGCGCTCGGCCAGAAGCTCGGCGACGGCCTCGCCGCCGCCGCCGCCGCCGCGGGCGTCCGGGCCTGCGTCAACCGCGTCGGCTCGATGCTGACCCTGTTCTTCGCCCCCGGTCCGATCACCGACTACGCGTCGGCCAAGGCGGCCGACACGGCGCGGTTCGGCGCCTTCTTCCGAAAGATGCGAGATCGCGGCGTGTTCCTGCCGCCGTCCCAGTTCGAGGCCATGTTCGTGAGCCTCGCGCACAGCGACGAGGACATCGAGACGATCCTCGCTTCTGCACGAGCGTCTCTCGCCGATTGACGGAGGAATATCGCAGTGCTATGAGGGCCCGCGTCGGTGCAGCCCGCGGACTCCCATAGCGGCGATTTGTCGCACGAGTCGCTCGAGACAACGGGCGGGCGCGCGCATCGTACGCCGGTGACCTCGACAGCCGACGCCGCGTCCCCGGCCGTGCAGGGCGGCAAGCGCTTCTACAACGCGCTGTCGGCGAGCTCGGTGGGGCTCGAGCTCGGGCTCTCGGTCGTCATCGGCGTCCTCTTCGGGATCTGGCTCGACGGCAAGCTCGGCACCACGCCGTGGCTCATGCTGCTCTGGCTCGGGATCGGTCTCGCCGCCGGCTTCCGCGGCGTGCTCCGCGCCGTCCGGCGCGCGGACCGGGAGGCGGCCCGTGGCTAGCCCGAGCATCCTCCGCATCGAGCGGCTGAACTACGGCATCAGCGCGGTCGCGATCGTGGCCGCGCTCGTCACGCAGCCGCGCACCGTGACGCTCGGCCTGACCGTCGGCGCGGTGCTGACCTGCCTCAACTTCTTCGTGCTGCGGAAGCTGATCGTGAAATGGACCGCCGAGGCGGCGACGGGCAAGGGCGGCAACGCCTCCCTCCTGATGCTGCCCAAGATGGTCGGCATGATGGGCGCGGTCGCCGCCGCGGTGCTGTTCCTCGACATCGACGTGATCGCGTTCGCGGTCGGCTACTCGATCTTCATCGTCTCGATCATCGTCGAGACCACGTACACGGCGCTGCGTCCCGCGGCCGCCGATCCGGCGGGCCCCGCAAGCGCACCTCCAGCGAGCGAGAACCCAGTGAGCGAGAACCCAGTGAGCGAGAACAACAATGGGTGAACACGGCACCTGGTTCGACTACCTGAATCGGATCCCGGGGTGGCGGAGCCTCGACCACAAGCTCCAGGAGCTGCTCGGCCGCACGTGGGAGTGGCAGATGTTCGGCCCCTCGGGCTGGACGCTGACGCACGTCCTCATCTCGCTCCTGGTCGTCCTCATCGTCGCGATGGGCAGCCTGGCGTTCTATCGGGGCCTGTCGTCGCCCGACCAGGGCCTGGTCCCGCCGCGCAAGATGAACGCCCGCAACTTCTTCGAGTTCGTCGCCGAGAGCCTGTACGGCTTCGTCGAGGGCGGCATGGGCGAGAAGCAGGCCCGCCGCTTCTACCCGCTGATCGGCGGCCTGTTCATCTTCATCCTGTTCAACAACATGTTCGCCCTGATCCCCGGCTTCTCCGCCCCGACGGACACGCTGAAGACGAACGTCGGGATCGCGCTGCTCGTCTTCCTCCTCACGCACGTCTACGGCGTCAAGGAGCATGGCCTCGCGTACTTCAAGCACTTCCTGGGCCCCTCCCCCGCCCTGATCCCGCTGATGCTGCCGATCGAGCTCGTCAGCCACGTCGCGCGGCCGGTGTCGCTGAGCGTCCGGCTGATGGGCAACATGATGGCCGACCACAAGGTCGTCATGTCGTTCTTCGCGCTGGTCCCGATCCTGGTCCCGCTGCCGTTCCTCCTGCTCGGCCTCCTGGTCTGCCTCATCCAGGCGGTCGTCTTCTGCACCCTCGCGATGGTCTACATCGGCATGTCGCTGGAGCACGAGGAGCACTAGAGGGCTGGAAAGAAGCGCACTAGATCTCTGCCGAAAGCCACCCGGTGTCTTTACGGCGACCCCGAATCGAGTTAACTAGCGGGCCTCGCGCCCGTCGACATCAAGGAGAACGAACATGACCCGTACCATCAAGATCCTGTCCTCCCTGCTCACCTTCCTCGCTGTCCTCTGCATCTCTGGTCTGGCGTTCGCCGACGTGACGGCCACCGAGGCCGGCATGGCCAAGACCGAGGGCCTCGCCGAGAACTACGGCTGGATCGCCATGGCGGCCGGCCTCGGCATCGGCATCGCCGCCCTGGGCGGCGGCATCGGCCAGGGCCGCGCCGCGGCCGCCGCGCTCGACGGCATCGCCCGCAACCCGGGCGCCGCCGGCCAGATCCGCGGCCCGATGATCCTCGGCCTCGCGCTGATCGAGTCGCTGGTCATCTACGCGCTCATCATCGCGCTCCTCCTGACGCTCAAGGTCGGCTGAGAGATCGGCCCCGATCGTCGACGGGTTGCGACGCGGCTCGCCGGTTCCCCCGGCGGGCCGTTCGTATTTTCGGTTCAATTGCGGTTTTCCGAGGTGTGTGGGACCCTTGGCGCGTGTCCGACGCAGGCGCGGCTCCCGACCTGACGGGTAAGTCTACCCTCGAGATCCTCGCGGCCATCGACCTGTTCAGCGGGCTGCCGCTGGGCCACCTGCGCCGCGTCGTCGATATCGGCGTCGAGGAGCAGTACAAGGTCTCGGCCACGATCTTCTCGGAGGGCGAGCCCGGCGACAAGTTCTACCTGATCGTCGAGGGCGCGGTGCGCATCAGCCGCTTCGTCGCCGGCATGGGCGAGGAGGCGCTCGCGATCCTCCGCCCGCCGGCGTACTTCGGCGAGATGTCGCTGATCGACGACGCGCCGCGCTCGGCGACCGCCGTGTGCCACGAGCGGTGCCGGCTGTTCGTCGTGAACCGCAAGGACCTCGAAGATCTCCTGTTCGTCGATCGCGATCTGGCGTACGAGCTGCTCTGGAACTGGGTGCGCACGCTGTCGCGCCGGCTCCGCGCGGCGAACGACAAGATGACGTTCCTCGCGACCACGTCGAAGTTCTGATGCGGGCGCTCGCCGGGATCGCCGGGCCCGGGGTCGCCGCGGTCGCCGCGGTCGCCGCGGTCGCCGCGCCCGCCGCCGCCGAGCCGCTGCCGCCCGGGAGCCTCGGCATCGTCGTGGGCGCCGCGAGCGGCACGGGCATCGACGCCAGCCGCCTCGGCTACGGCTACCAGATCGGCGGCCAGGCCGCGTGGCAGCCGATGGCCACCGAGAACCGCATCGGCTGGGGCCTAAAGTGGTCCGTCGCGTTCGGGACGATGTACGACGCGGGCGCCGCGCGGGTGGGCGACACGCTGAAGACGTTGCACATGGACCTGATGCTCGGCCTCCGCGTCCGGCCCGGGCAGAACCCGAGCCGCTACCTGACGCTGCGCGCCGGCGGCCAGCTCCTGCGCGCCAATCAGGTCGTGCCGGTGCCGCCGAGGATGGAGCGCGCGTTCGTCGGCGGCGTCGCGAGCGTGGGCCTCGATCAGTACGCGTACGGCTTCCTGTTCAACTTCGACGTCCGCGTCGACCAGATCGGGACCGGCCCCACGATCATCGCGCTCGTCATCGGCGCGGGGAAGACGGGGCCCTGATGCCCGCGCTTCTGACCGAGCGGCTGCGGCTCGTGCCGGTCACGCTCGAGGCGATCGAGGCGGTGCTCGATCACGATAAGCCGCGCGCCGAGGCGGTGGTCGGCGCGCGCTTCCCCGCGCAGTGGCCCAACGACGAGCTGGTCGCGCTCGGGTTCCCGTACTCGCGCGAGGCGCTGCGCGCCGCGCCCGAGATCCGGCTGTGGGGCGACTCGCTCGTGCTCCTGCGCGACGAGGCGCGCGTGGTCGGCAGCGTCGTGTTCCACGGCCACCCGGCCGACGGGATCGCCGAGGTCGCGTACTCGATCGAGGAGGCGTCGCGCAGCCGGGGCCTGGCGACCGAGGCCACGCGCGCGTGCGTCGAGTGGGCGCTCGCGCAGGCCGGCATCGCCGCCGTGCAGGCGACCACGTTCCCGTGGCACCTCGCGTCGCTCGGCGTGATCCGCAACCTCGGCATGGTGCAGGTCGCCACCCGCGATCACGACACGCTCGGCGAGCTGCTCGTCTTCGAGCGGCGCCGCTAGCGCCGGCGGGGGCGCTAACCGTTCTTGGCAGCGCCGCGGCGCCCGGGCCGCCGCCAGGTGCCCGACTTGCCGCCCTGCTTCTCCTCCAGCCGAATCTCGGAGATCACCATGCCGCGGTCGATCGCCTTGCACATGTCGTACACGGTCAGGGCGGCCGCCGCGACGGCCGCGAGCGCCTCCATCTCGACGCCGCTGCGGTCGAAGGCGCGGACGGTGGCCGTGATCGCCACGGCGTCGCCGCGGACGGCGAGCTCGACGTCCACGCCCGTCAGCCGCAGCGGGTGGCAGAGCGGGATCAGATCGGCCGCGCGCTTGGCGGCCTGGATGCCGGCGAGGCGCGCCACGCCGAGGACGTCGCCCTTGCCGATGCGGCCGGCGCGCACGGCGTTCGCGGTCGCGCGCGCCATCCGGATCGAGCCGCTCGCGACGGCGGTGCGCGCCGTCTCCGGCTTGGCACCGACGTCGACCATCCGCGCCGCGCCCTCGTCGTCGAAGTGGGTGAGCCGGCTCCTCCGGACCGGCTCGGTCATTCCACGGTCACCGACTTCGCCAGGTTGCGCGGCTGATCGATGTCCGTGCCCTTGAAGTCGGCCACGTAGTACGAGAGCAGCTGCAGCGGCAGCACCGTCAGGATCGGCTGCAGCTCGAGCGCCGTGTCGGGCACGAGGATGACGTCGTCGGAGTGGCCGCCGATCTCGTTGTCGCCGCGCGTCGCGATCGCGATGACCTTGCCCTGGCGCGCGCGCACCTCGGCGAGATTTGAGACCGTCTTCTCGTAGCTCGGGCCGCGCGGCACGAGCACGACCACCGGCAGGTGCTCGTCGATGAGCGCGATCGGCCCGTGCTTCATCTCGCCGGCGGCGTAGCCCTCGGCGTGGATGTACGAGATCTCCTTGAGCTTGAGCGCGCCCTCGAGCGCGATCGGGTACTGCGCGCCGCGGCCGAGGAACAGAAAGCCGTTCGCGTGGCCGTAGCGCCGCGCGAGCGCCTGGATCTGCGCGCCGCTCTCGACGACGTCGCGCATCTTGAGCGGCAGCGCGACCAGCTCGGACAGGAGCACGCGGGCGCGCTCCTTCGAGAGCGCGCCGGTGCGGCGCCCGAGGTAGATCGCGAGCAGCGCCATCCCGATGAGCTGCGTCGTGAACGCCTTCGTCGACGCGACGCCGATCTCGGGCCCGGCGTGCGTGTAGAACGCGTGGTCCGCCAGCCGCGGGATCGACGACTCGAGGACGTTCGAGATCGCGAGCACGCGGGCGCCCTTCCGCTTCGCCTCGCGGATCCCCTCCATCGTGTCGAGCGTCTCGCCCGACTGGCTCACCGCCACGACCAGGTCGCCGGGCCCGAGGATCGGATCGCGGTAGCGGAACTCCGACGCGAGATCGACCTCGACCGGGAGCCGCGCCAGCGACTCGACCAGGAACTCGCCGACGAGCGACGCGTGGAACGACGTGCCGCACGCGATGAAGATGATGCGCTTCACCTTGGCGACGTCGAGCTCGAGGCCGTCGAGCGTGACGTCGTCGTGCTCGAGGTCGACGCGGCCGACGAGCGTGTCCGCGACGGCGCGCGGCTGCTCGTGGATCTCCTTGAGCATGAAGTGCTTGAAGCCGCCCTTCTCCGCCTGCACCGCCGACCACGTGATCGTCTTGGGCTCGCGCTGGTGCGGCTTGCCGTCGAAGTCGGTGATCGCGACGCCGGCGCGCGTCACCGTCACCATCTCGCCCTCGTCGATGAAGATCACCCGGCGCGTCTCGGCGAGGATCGCCGTGACGTCGGACGCGACGTAGTTCTCGCCGTCGCCGAGGCCCACCACGAGCGGCGACGAGTTCTTCGCCGCCACGAGCGTGCCCGGCTCCTTGTCGCTCATCACGACGAACGCGAAGCTGCCGCGCACCTTGGTGAGCGAGCGCCGGACCGCCGTGGTGAGGTCGGGCGCGCCGGCGATGAGCGCGCGCTCGACGAGGTGCGCGAAGATCTCGGTGTCGGTCTCCGACGCGAACTGCGCGCCCTGCGACACGAGCTCGGAGCGCAGCGAGAGGTGGTTCTCGATGATGCCGTTGTGGATGACGCTGATCGGCCCGACCTTGTGCGGGTGCGAGTTCTCGTCGCTCGGGCGGCCGTGCGTCGCCCACCGCGTGTGGCCGATGCCCTGCGTGCCGATGGCCGGCTCCTTCTGCAGCTTCTCCTCGAGCGCGGACAGCTTGCCGCGGCAGCGCACCACGCGCGAGGTGCCCGAGCCCGAGGCCGTCGGATCGACGACCGAGATGCCGGCCGAGTCATAGCCGCGGTACTCGAGCTTGCGCAGGCCGCCGATCAGGATGGGCGTCGCCTGGCGACCGCCGACGTAACCGATGATGCCGCACATTACGGCTTGCCCTCCGCCGGGGCCGCGGGCGCGGCGGCCTTGTCCTCGGCTTCGTCCTCGTCGATCCCGGTCAGCTCGCTGATGTCGGGCGGCTGGTAAGGGACGAGCACCGCGTTCGGATCTTCCTTCGTCGGCACCTTCGTGTCCGCCATGATCTTGCCGGGCCCCGCGCCGCCGCAGCCAGACGCCGCCAGGCCCGCGGCGAGGAACAGAGTCAACGCTCGAAGCTGCATCAGGCGACGCTAACACCGGCGCTCGTGGCCCGCCAGGCGTCGCCTCCGGCCGGATCGCCGGTCTCCCTGGCACCCACCTGGCATCCACAGAGAGTCTCTCGTACGCGCGCCCGGCGGTGGACACTGCGGGCGTTCACCGGCAAGTTTTGCGCGTGGACCCGCTCGCGCTGCTCGTGCTCGCCGGGGCCAGCCTCGGGGCGTGGTGGCTGCACCGCTACCAGCACGGCTCCGCGCGGCTGCGCCTGCGCGGCGCCGGGCGCTACGAGCCCGACGCCGAGGTGGCGCTCCACGTCGCGCTGCACGAGGGCCGCTCGCGCGGCCACGCGTGGCTGTCGTCGCTGCACGTCCTCTACGGGCTGCTCCAGGACGAGGGGGTCGTCGCGGCGATCCAGCGCGCCGGCGGCGACGCCTCCGCGCTCGAGGATCGCGTGCTCGCCGCGCTCGACGCCCACGAGGTCACCGCCGACTCCGCGCGCGAGGCCGGCTGGCTCCTCGCGTACGCCGTCGCGGTGGCGGAGGACGGAGGGCGCGCCACGAGCTGCACCGATCTCTGGGCGGCGCTCGCGCGCTCGAGCTTCGAGGGCGCGCAGCTGATCGATCAGGCCGGCATCGGCCGCGCCGCGGTGCTGTTCCTCCTGTTCCACGGCGAGGAGCAGGAGCTCGGCGAGCCCGCGGGCGCGCTCGTCGGCGGCATCGGCGATGTCGGCGATGTTCACGTCGTGCTGCGCAACGACCACTACACGACGCGCGAGTTCGTGTGCGAGCTGCTCGAGCGCGTGTTCGGGCTGCCGCCCGCCGAGGCCACGGCGCGCATGCAGGCCACGCACGACACCGGGCGCGCGGTGATCGGCCGCTACCCCGCCCACGACGGGCGCGAGAAGGTCCTCGAGGCGCGACGGCTCGCCCGAGCGCGCGGGTTCCCGCTGTGGGTCGGCGTCGAGCCGGTCTAGGGTCAGTTGCCGAGGTCTACCTCGGGGCGGGGCTCGAACGAGTCGAGGAATGCCTCGAAGCTCGGCGCGATCTCGAAGATCGGGCGCGGGTTCATGTGGTCGAGGAAAAAGACCCGGCCGTAGTGCTCTCCGTGGACGCCCAGGAGGATGATGTTAGCCCCGGCGTCACAGCCGATCGGCATCACCGTGTGCGGAATGCGTCCGCGATAGCGGCGGCATATTGTCTGCAGATCAAAGGATTCGTCCTCACCCTCGTCCAGCTCGAAGAACGCGTGCATGAGGCTACCGTCGTCGTCGCCATACGGGAACGCATCGGGGATCGGACGGCCACCATTGTAAGTCTTCAAGAATGCCCGGTAAGCCGCCGGTAGCGTGACCCCCTCGATCTTCTCGAACGCAGCGATCTGCTCGTCTGTCGCGGGCTTCCCCGGCCACAGCACCTTATCGATAGGCATCTTTGACTCCAGTAATTCCACGGTAGTGAGCCGCCGGTCCGAGATGCGGCATCGCCGCGTGCAGATCCCACGGAATCAGGATCATCCTGGTCCCCTCATGGTGGTGCCAGGTCCAACCCATCGGTTGAGGGTTCGTGGCACTGAAGCCCGCTTTGGCATCCGCTGCGGCAAAGTCGCGGCGGTTGCTGCCCGTGAGCTTCGGGATCTCGACATCACCCCTGATCCCGCCCTGCTCGTAAATCCACTTGGTGAAGTCGGGCTGCCCGCTGGGAGACATGGGGACTCCCGGCATCCCCTTCGTGTCGAGCAGCTTTTGGGCCTTTGGATAATTCGCGAAGTAGCTGCGCGGGATCACGCTCCCCGCGAACTCGTGGTTCGCAGGCAGGTTGCCGCGAACCGGCTTGACCCCGACGGCCGTCAGGATCGTGTCGGCGGCGTCGGTTTCGGCGGCGGCCTCGCGGAGGCCGCGCACCGCTCGGCCTTCCGCATCGCGCGCGAGCGCGCGCGCCCCCTTCTCGACGTGAACGAAGTACTGCTGGGCGGCCCTGTGGTGCACGTGGACGGCGATGCGCTCCGCCGCGTCCGGATCCCTGGCGGCCAGGGCGCCAAAGCTCGCGATGGCGCGCAGCTCGGTCTCCGCCGCCTCGGCGTGCTCGCGCGCGACCTTGGCTAGCGCAGTGCGCAGGCCGGCCGGATCGTCAGCCCGCGCCTTCGGGATCCACTTCGTGGCTTCCTCGACGGGCTTGATCGCCGGCAAGCTCGCGGCCCGCTCGGCGAGCGGCCGTAGCCCCGCCGGCATCGGCGGCGGCACGGCGCCGCGCGGGGCCGGCGGGATCCCGCGGGTGCCGTGCTTGAACGATCCGGTCGTGTCCGACGCGAGACGCGCCGTGGCGGCGCGCAGCTTCGACGTGTCGGGCATGCCGACCGTGTGAATGCCGACCGCGCCCACGGCCACGTGGCTCCGCGCCTCGGCCGCGATGGCCTCGAACAGCTCGGCCTGCTCGTCGAGGAACGCGATCTCGTCGCTCAGGATCTGCTCGAGCGCGCCGGTCGGCGCGTGGGCGAGCGCGTGGCGGCGCGACGCGGCGATCCTGCGGATCTTCTCGGCCTCGATGCGGGCCTTCCACGCCTCCGAGCCGGGCCGGGCGACCGTGCTCCCCGAGATCAGCGCGAGGAGCTCGTCGAACCGCCTGCGAAACTGCCCCCAGGCGCCGTTGTACCGCTGGAGGAGCTTGATCGTCCTCGCGTGCGCGAGCACGTCCGCCGCGAGCGCGAGGCGCCCCGCCCTGATCGCCAGGATCGAGACGAGATCGCTCGCCTCGTCGATGTGGAACACGACCTCGACGCCGGTCCCGAGGGCCGCGTCGAGCTGGACGTGGGTCCCGAGCCTGCGCCCGAGCGCCTCGAAGTTGCTCGACGCCAGCTCGCCGACCACGTCGCCGTAGAGCGGGTGCCACGCCAGCGCGCGACCTGCGCCAGCGCCAGCACCGGCCAGACCGTCGGTGGTGGCGGACGCCTCGTGCACGACGCGCTGCCCGATCTGGCCGAGCCCTGCCTGCTCGCCGGCGGCGTCGAGCGTATGGACCGCGGCCTCGTCCACGGCCTCGCCGGCGCGGACGGCGCGACGCACGGCGGCGGCCTCGCGGAACGTGCGGACCGTCGCGGCGGCACTCCACTTGAGCCCGACGAGCTGAACCGCGAGCCACGCGAGCGACGGCTCGCTCTGCGACAGCGACCGGGCGCGATCGAGGCTCGTGTTGGTCAGCGCCTGCCCCATCCCGTACTCGCCCAGCGCCTCCTCGAACATGTACGCGTCGAGCGAGAGGCCGGCCAGCTCGGCGGCGATCCCGAGCGCGCTGCCGCCCGTGGCGAAGGCGGAGATCACGGCCATGCCGAGCGTCACGGCCAGGATCGCCCAGTCCTTCCAGTCCGCGCCCGTGGCCTCGCGGACCGCCTCGTCGACGACGCGCGCGCGCACGGTGCCCGGCGGGACGTGCAGGCGCTGCTTGGCCAACTCGACGACCGGCGGCAGCTCGAGCGGATCGACCTCGTCTCCGAGGGCGATCCGCACCCGGTAGATGTTCTTGACCTTCGGCAGCACCGCGCGCAGCACGGCGCGCATGGCGGCGTCACCGTCCGCAGCCATGCCGAGCCCGCCCAGGTCCGGCGTGTCGCGGCCCGGGCTGCGGTAGGCCGCCAGGATCGGGTGCGCCCGCTCCGCCTCGAGCCAGCGCGTCTGGAGCTGCGCTCGCGCCTGCGCGAGCTCGAGCGCGAGACGCGCGAGATCCTCCTCGGTACCGACCCGTTCCGGATCGATGCCGGCCGCCGGAGGAGGATGGGCCGCGCGCAACCGGTCGCGCTGGTGTTGCAGACCGTCGATGTACGTCTGCATGGACTTCAAGTCGCGCGCCACGGCGGCGAGCGCGGCACGGTCGCCGCCGGTGGTACCGAACCGGTCCCGCTGCCCGGGGAAGCGCGGGCTGCCGGACGCGGAGACCTTCATGATCACCTCGACGGCGGAGTCGAGCAGATCGTCGTCCTTGAGCTGGAACATCGCCGCCAGCTTCAGCACGTGCAGGTCGACGGCGAGGCCGTACGACGAGAGCCCCGCGGCGATCTCCTGCTCGCTCTGCTCGAGGATGTCCTCGGCCGCTCGGCGGGTCGCCGGGCCGAGCTCCGCCCGGAACGCCTGCATGTCGGACTCGATCCGCTGGAGCTGCGCGAGGCCCAGCTCGTACGACTGGAGCTGCGGCTCCAGGTCGCTTCCCAGGGCGACGTTGTAGAGGTGCTCGCGGACGCTCGCGATCCCGCGGCGCGCGACGAGCGGCTCCAGGTACTGCCGCATCTCCAGCGGCTCTGACGGGAGCCGCTGGTACCGCTCGTCGGGCGCCTCGAACGGCCGCGCGGTCCCCCGCTCGTGCTGCAGCCACTCCAGCTCATGGCGGCCCTTGCGCAGGATCCTGCGCTCGCTCGCGTCCGTCGTCGTCGCGAGGCGTCGATCGAGGCTGGTGGCATCGGCGGCGACCTGCTCGTCGGTGAGGCCGCGCGCAGCATCCAGATCCGGCGCGCGGATCGAAAGCGGCCTCGTGATCGTACGGGTCTCGGTATCCCGCCCGCGGAGCTGCACGGTGAAGCAGTACGCGCCCAGCCTCGGGAGCTCGACCGGCACGGGCCCCAGCACGATCACCGTGGAGTGCACGATCGCGCCGGCCTCGACGAGAGACTGGCCGCGCTCGTCGGTGACCTTGCACGACCAGTAGATCAGCTCGCCCCAGGGCACGGGCTCGGGCAGAGAGAGCCAGCACGAGAGGCGGCCGCCCGCGCCGCGCTCGACGAGCAGCGGATCGGGCGACTGCTTCACCATCGCGGGCGTCAGCAGGCGCAGGAAGCCGGCGAGCAAGCTCGGCCCCGCCAGTCGGTCGGGCGCGGGGCCATCGAAGCCCGCCAGGAGCGCACCAGGCAGCTGCGGCACGCTGCCCAGACTGGCGACTCCCTGCGGGACGTCCGCAAGGACGCTCGGCACATGAGGCAGGTGCAACCTCTCGGTGAGCGTTCGCTTTCCAGGCGAGAGCCCCTCGGGCTGGCCCGGTCCGCGCGTCCCCTCCCCTCCAGACGCATTGCTTCGCTTACCCGACCCAAAAGACATGAATCTCTCTCCGAGAGTTTGTCTCGAAGGCCGGATTGGCCCTTATCACTCCTCCGTTCGCCGAGGCAAGCGCTCCTGGCCACACTTCGCTTCGTCGAGCCTCGTCGGCCGCAGCGAGATCAACGAAGCGTAACGAGCAAAGAGAACAAGATTTAGAAACGATGCAGACAATCCATGACGGTTCTGACTGATGATTCAGCTGACGACATCAGGAATTTATTCTGACAGGGCACCGAGCAAGCCACGAACCCGCGGGCAGAACGCGAACGCCTCGGGCGTTGAGCTCCGCCCCGAGCCCCGAGCCCCGAGGGCTGTCCGGCGGTATGCTCCGCGCGGTGAGGCTCTCCGCGCCTGCCCTCGTGCTCGTCCCGGCGCTCGCCTTGGGCCTGGGCGCCTGCGACGAGCCGGATCGCGGGCCCAAGTTCCGGCCCGCCGGCGCGACCTCGCCGCGGGCGGGCGGGACGCTGCGGGTCTCGACGAAGGACGCGATCGCCACGCTCGATCCGGCGCTCGCGAACGACGACATGAGCATCATGATGCTGCACACCGTGGCCGACACGCTCGTCGCCTTCGGGCCCGGCAGCACGCGGCTCGTGCCGGGGCTCGCCGAGCGCTGGGAGCTGTCGCCCGATGGGCGGACATACCGGTTCTGGCTGCGCGAGGGCCTGCGCTACGCCGACGGCGCGCCGATCGTCGCCGCCGATCTGGAGCACGCGCTCGAGCGGCCGCTCTCGCTCGCAGACTCGCCGTTCGCGCAGCTGCTCGCGGAGGTCGAGGGTGTGGCCGACGTCATCGCGAAGCGGCGCACGGACTGCCCGGGGATCCGCGCAACCGGCGAGCGCGAGCTCGAGATCCGGCTCGCGACCCCGAACGCGGCCTTCCTCTACATCCTGACGATGAAGTTCACGGCGCCGCTGCCGCGCGCGTACGTCGCCCAAGCCGGCGGGCGGGTCCGCACGCCGCTCGCGTCGGGTCCGTACCAGGTCGAGGAGTGGACCGAGGGGACGCGCGTCGTCCTCGTGCGCAACCCGCACTACCGCGACCCAGCGCGCCAGCGCCCGGAGCGGATCGTGATGCTCGAGAACATCCCGCGCGACGTGCAGTTCCTGATGTTCGAGCGCGGCCAGCTCGACGCCGCCGAGCGCCTGGCCGCGCCGGATCTGATCTGGCTCCTCGGCCGGCAGGACTGGGCACCGTACGTCCAGCGCATGTCGCAGATGAACGTCTACGGCTCCCGGATGAACGTCCGCGCGCCGCCGTTCGACGACCGCCGCATGCGCCAGGCCCTCAACTACGGGGTCAACAAGGACTACATGGTGAAGCTGCTCGCCGGGACGGCCGTGCCGTCGCACGGCATCCTGCCGCCGGGGATGTTCGGCCGCGACGACGCGCTGCCGCCGTACCCGCACGATCCGGCGAAGGCGCGCGCGCTGCTCGCCGAGGCGGGCCACGGCGCTGGCCTCACGCTCGAGTACGCGGTGCACGACGACGAGGAGGCGCGCAAGATCGCGACCTCGATGCAGGCAGACCTCGCCGCCGTCGGCGTCACGATGAAGATCACGGTGATGTCGTTCCCGACGTTCTACCCGCTGGTGACGCGGGACAAAGGCGGCGCGCCGTTCTCGTACATGGGCTGGTTCGCGGACTACCCCGATCCGCGGACGTTCATCGAGAACAAGTTCCACTCGCGGCAGATCGACGAGGCCGGCGGCTCGCTGAACGACTCGTTCTACGCAAACCCCGAGCTCGACCGGCTGCTCGATCTGGCACGCGTCGAGCAGGACCCCGAGCGGCGCGCGGCGCTGTATCACCAGGCCGAGCGCATCCTGTACGACGACGCCCCGTGGATCTGGGGCTACCACCAGATGATCACCGAGGTCAGCCAGCCGTACGTGCAGGGCTACCAGCTGCACCCGATCTGGATGCGCGACTTCACGACCGCGTGGCTCGACCTCGGACCCGATGGCGAGCCCGTGCCGCGGTAGACGCCCGCCGGTGCGCTGCTTCTTGCATGACGAGCGCGCGATGCGGATCTCCCTGCGCCTGCCGCTACGTCTGCTCCGGCCCCTGTCTCTGGCCCGGCCCCTGTCTCTGGCCCTGTCCCTGGCCCTGCCCCTGGCCCTGCTCGGGCTCGCAGCCGCCGCGTGCAGCCGGGGCCCCGGCGTCCCGATCCAGCCCTTGCCCGAGCTCGTCATGCCCCCGCCAGCGGCCGCGCCGATCACCGTGCGCGAGCTGCTACTGGTGCCGCAAGAGCAGATGATCTGGGACGTCCACTGGAAGGGCCTCACGATCGGCCGCATCGAGCTCACCGTCGACGCCGACTCGGTCCACAGCCGGTTCCGCACGGGCGCCGTCGTCGGCACCGTCACCTCGATCCAGCACGAGCTCGACACCGTGCTCGATCGCGCCGCCGCCCGCGCGGCGGCGCAGCACGAGGTCCTCACCGTGGATGGCGACGCCCGCACGATCGACGCCGCCTTCGATGACGCCGGCTACCACATCGAGGGCCGGCCGCCCGGGCCCACGCCCGGGCCCGCGCAGGCCGGCCGCGTCCACACGGTGCACTCGGCGCTGGGCGCGCTCCGCGCGTGGGCGAACCCCGGAGCGCGGCCCGGCTTCTTGATCGTGCTCCTCGGCGGCGAGCCGCTCCGGCTCGAGGTCGGCGAGCCCGTGGCCGAGCAGCTGCAGGATCGCGCGGCCCTCCGCGTCGACGGCCGCATCACCGGCGGCCCGAGCCCGGCCACCGTCACGCTCTGGCTCCGCGCCGGGGAGGATCGCACGCCGCTGCGGCTCGAGATCGCCACCGACGAGGCGCGCGTGTCCGCCGAGCTGCTCGATGAATGAGATGAAGAAACGAATGAAGGAATAGGCGGCAAACCTGTTGCGCGATGGCCACACGTGTCTCGCGGCGTCACACGTGGCAACGCGCCGCCCGCCGCTTAGCGGATCAAAATGCGCGCGCGCCGTGGTTCGACGCTTGCAGCGTCGCGGTCCCCGATGAGGCTCTCATGTGCCGCGCTCGCGGCGATCGGTCTCGGTCTGCCCGCGATCGCCGCCGCCGATGACGCCGATCTGCCCATGATGGATGCCGAGCGCCCGATCGCGTGCGCGAAGGACAAGGAGGGCAAGGTCTGGCGGCTGCAGTGCGATCACGCCGCGAAGATCTGTCTGTACGCGCCCGACGAGGAGCTCGACTCCGAGGGCCAGCGCGTGAAGCCCCTCGAGCGCGCGCGCGACTGCGCGTTCGATCCGTTCGACCGGCTGAAGCTCGAGGCCAGCGGCTACACGATGCGCGCCGGGCGCGTCGACGCGCCGTTCGGCTGGACGCGCGACACCCGCGGCCGCGTGTTCCAGGTCAACTTCGATCTGAAGCGCCGGATGTACTTCGGCGCCGCGTACTCGCCGCGCAAGGTGCTCGAGAACCCGTTCGAGAGCACGCGCACCTCGATCGACTTCGGCCTGTTCGTGTTCGCGACGCGCACGCGCGGCAAGAGCCCGGTGCGGCACCGCGTCCGCCTGCTCGAGGGCGAGGTGCACCTCGAGCCGTTCACCGCGGAGATGGTCGTCGCGCACTACGACATGTCGCGCCGGTTCTTCGATCCGCTGGTCCGGATCACCACGTTCGCCGGCACGCCGCGGCGCCACGACCTGTACCTGAACCTCGGCCTCTGGTCCGAGGCCGGCGGCCTCGAGATCCACAAGACCGCGCTCGGCCACTCGCAGCTGTGGAAGCACGCGGCCGCGCAGGTCACGCTCGATCTCTGGCAGTCGGCGCGGCAGGACTCGTTCATGCGCGTCCGCACCGGCCTCGCGCTCGAGGGCCAGCACACCGACGTGACCGGCTACCGCTCGGCGCTGACCGCCGGCTCCGCGGTCGAGCTCGACTGCGTCCTCGACGACGAGGGCTTCCACAACCTGCGGATCGAGGTCGCGCACGAGCTGCCGCGTTATTTCAGCCCGCTCGAGCGCACCGGCAAGCTCGCGCAGCGCATGCACGCGCGGCTGCTCTACGAGGCGATCGTGCTCGCGATCAACGATCAGCCGCTCACCCTCAAGCTCGCCGCCGGTGGCGAGAAGCGCGACGACATCCCCGGCATCCCCGACCAGTGGGCGTTCGTCATGGACGCCGGATTGCGCTTCAGCTTGTGGGCACCGCCGCGGCCAAGGTCATAGCCACCGCGGCCGCCGCGGTCGCGGCCGCCGCGGCCGCGCCGTCTCCCGCGCGCGCCGAGTGCACGGGGATCACGCGCGCCGGCGGGCGCTTCGCGACCTGCTTCGATCCCGGCAACCGCGCCTCGATCACCGCGGGCTCCGACGGCGTCGGCGGCGCGATCGCGCTGCGGCACGTGGTCCACTTCGCCGACGAGCCCGACCTCGTCTGGAAGATGGAGCACGTGCTCGGCGACGCCACGTATGGGGCGTGGGAGGATCGCTTCTCCGGCGTCGTCTACCGCGGCCGCTACCTGCGCCACTCGCGCGACGGCCACCTCGTGCTGCCGCTCGGCACGCCGAAGAAGATCTTCTTGCCGTTCGACATCGGCGCGCTCGCCGAGGTCGGCGCGATCCGGTGGCGCGACGGCGGCGCCGCCTCCGTCGGCGTCGTCAAGACCGCCGCGCTGATCGACCTCGCGCGCTCGCGCAACTTCCGGCGCCGGATCGCGATCGGCCCCGCCGCCCGCTGGGACGTCGACGTCGCGCGCGGCCCGCTCGCCGCCCTGCGCCACGTCGTCGCGCCGTTCTCGTGCGGCCTCGCGAGCCTCCACCTCGAGTCGCAGACCGGCCGCACGGTCGGCGAGCTCCGCGTCGAGGCCGGCACCGCGTGGACCAGCGACGCCGGCTGGCGGCCCGAGGCCGCCGCGGAGGCGTCCGTCGAGCACATCGTGCTCGCCGTCAACGATCGCCCGATCGCGCTCGTCCTGGGCGCGCGCTACGAGAGCGCCACCGACGAGGCCATCGCCCGCATCGGCGCCCGCGTCGTGCTGTTCCACCGCCGCGATCCGCGCGTCAGCCTCGATCCGCCGCACGCCCGCGCCGCCGCCGCGGCGCGCTGAGGCCGCGCGCCCGGGATCAGATGCGCATCCGCAGCGCCTCGTACGCCTCGGCGTACTGATAGCCGCTGATCCGCCCCATCGCGCGCGCCAGGTCGCGGCTCGACTCGAGATCGAGCTTCGGCACCTGCGACTTGTGCGCGCGGATCGCCTCCAGCTTCGTGTCCATCGTCAGCGTGATGTCCGCGAAGCACTGGCCGACCGCGCGCGCCTGCGCGTTCATCTCCGGCGACGACAGGAACGCGAGCAGATCGCACGGCGTGCGGCGCAGCGCCGACACCGTCGCGCGGTTGACGAGCCCGTGGTCCCAGTGGAGGTCGGACGCCGAGTGCGTGATGACCAGATCCGGCCGCATGTCGCCGACGACCTGATCCATCCGGCGCACCAGCTCGTGCATCGGGATGTCCTCGACGCGGCACGGCTTGTCTTCGTACAAGATGAACAGGTCGGCGTCGATGACCTCGGCGCCCGCGCGCGCCTCGGCGCGGCGCTGCTCCGTCTGGTTCGGGATCGAGACGATCACCATCGTGACCTCGGCGCCCTCCTCGGAGAGCCGGGCGAGCAGCCCGCCCGCGCCGACCTCGAGATCATCGGGGTGCGCGCCGAACGCGAGGACGCGACCTTTTTCCTGGAGCAGCCGGTTCATGACACAGGTCCTTGGTGGGCGACCTCGCGCGTGCCGCGGAGGAGCGCGGCGGCGGCGGGGCCACAGTTGAAGAGCAGATCGAGGAAGCCGAGGTGAGAGACGAAGCCCAGACCCGCGTAGCGCTGCGGGTAGACCGGGTGCGTGAACCGCTGCCACAAGGTCGACACGCCCGCGCGCGCGAGCAGCTCGGTGTCGAGGTAGCCCGCCGATCCGCCGCGCCCCGTCAGGTAGATCGACGCGCCGACCGCCTTGCACATCGCGGCGATCCGCTCGGTCTTGGCGCCGGACAGCTCGAGCGACGACGCGCGCACGATCGGCCGCGTGATCCCGAGCCAGCCGCGCGCGAGGTCGAGCATGTGGAGATCGAGCTCGACGAGCAGGTCCCACCGCCGGGTGTAGACCTCCTCGAGCGCGGGCGCGTAGCGCTCGAAGCTCGGCGCGTGCCCGTAGTGCGTGACGAGCGTGCGCCACGTGCGCTGTTGCCAGTGGTGGCGCCCGCCGAGGCCCGTGTTGTCGATCCGCTTGTCGAGGATGCGATCCGTCTGCGCGCCGCGGAGCAGCGGGACCGTGAGCCAGTGCGGCCCGTGGTTCAGCTTCACGCGGTTGCGGTTCTGGAAGTTCTGCGCCTCGTACTGCAGATCATCCATGACGACGAAGACGTCGCACTTGGCCAGCTTGTCGAGGTAGCCGAGCCACGGCAGGTAGTGCGGCTGGTGCGCGGCGACGATCACGACGCGCCTCCTGCCGGCGCCGCCGGTGCTGCCGGGGCCGCCGGGGCGCCGCCGTGGCCGCGCGTCTCCCAGCTCGAGGTGTCGAGCGTGAACAGCCCCAGCGGCGTCAGGAGCAGGTACGCGACCGGCATCAGGACCGCCATCGGCAAGAACGAGATCGGGTGCACGCGCAGCCAGGGCGGCAGCGCGCGCACGCTCGGCGCGAAGTAATAGACGACCGAGAACCCGCCGACGATGAACACGTGGAACATCGCGAGGTCCAGGAAGTCCCCGCTCTGCACGTTCAGCGCGATGATGAACGGGTAGACGAGGAGGAGCAGCAGCATCGACAGGTACTGCAGGCAGAGCAGCGGGTGCAGCTTCCACGCGTGGCCGACGCCGACGATGAAGTCGACGATGTTCGAGCGCTTCCAGCGCAGCTGCTGGTTGAAGTAGCCGCGCAGCGTGTTGGCCGCCTTCGTGAAGCACATCGCCTGCATCGTCATGACCGTGCGGTAGCCGCGCCGGACGATCTGGTGGGTGAGGAACCGGTCCTCGCCGTACTTGATCGGGATGCCGAGGAGGTTGCGGTCCTCGAGGATCGGCTCGAGCTCCATCAGCACGTGGCGGCGGTACGCCGTGAGGCACCCCGAGAGGCACAGGACCGAGCGCAGGCCGCGCTCGAGGTTCTTCAGGTGCTCCTGGCCGAAGTAGTACTTGATCGTCTGGAGCTTCGTGAGCCAGTTCTCGTTGGGGTTCGAGACGTGGACCCGCCCGCCGACCGCGGCGATGTCCGGTGACACGAACCGCGCCACCAGCTCGCGCAGCGCCGTGGGGTAGATGATGACGTCCGAGTCGACGCTCACGATGATCTCGGACGTCGCCTCGCGGACCGCGTGGTTGATGCCCTTGCGCTTGCCCATGTTGTGGGGGTTGCGCAGCACGCGGACGTTGCTGTGCTCCCGGGCCGCCCGGCACGCGTGCTCGTAGCTGTCGTCGGTGGAGCAGTCGTCGACGATCGTCACCGACAGCTTGTCCGCCGGGTAGTCGAGGCGGACCAAGCTCTTGATCGTGTCGTAGATCGAGGCGCCCTCATTGAAGAGCGGCACGACCACCGTGACGGTCGGCTCGTAGCCCTCGATCGTCTCGTCGATCTTCCCGCGCCGGACGAGCGTCAAGTAGAACCCGAACACGTAGCGGTTCAGGAACACGATGAAGATGAAGAGGTAGACGGGGAACGTCTCCACGGTGCCCGAAGCACCAGCAAGACGAGTGCCGCTCCGGCTTGCTCGAATTGCGCAACCAGACAGCCTCGACTGCGCAATTTTCGTCGACGAAGACGCGGCCGAAACTGGGGGGCCGCGGCGCCGCTCGGGCGGGGGCTGGACCCGCGAAGCGATCGCGGAGCGATCGCGAAGCGATCGCGGTTCGATCGAGATCAGTGACCCGATCGCGCTGGCGGACCTCTTGCAGCAAACGCGACCTCGTCAAATGAGCTCCACCAAACGACGCGACTCTGCGCGCTCTCTCCACTCCGTCCCCAAGGCCACGCCCTTCGACGAAGTCACGATGCCTGACGCGCGCGCGCCCCGCTTCCCGGAGGAGCCGCGGCACGCCGAGGTCCGGTCGTTCGCGACCCCCATTCGATCGGCACAATCGTCGTCGGGAGCCAGCAGATCCGGGGCCCAGGGCCCCGCCGCGGCGCACCCGCCGCAAAACGTCATCCCATTCACGAAGCCCCGCGCGATCGCCGCGGCCGCCGCGTCGCACCAAGGCGCCGTCGTGACGATGGCTCCGTCGGCGAGCGCGCCCTCGCATCACGAGCGCTCGACGAAGCCCATGGCGTCCGCGCAGCCATCCGCACCGCCATCCGCACCGTCGAACGCGTACGATCCGCGCCTCTCTCGGGGGTGGACTCCCCCCCACGCGGTGAAGGCGATTGCACAGCCGGAGCGCGCGCGCCAGCCCGCGGTCGCGGTGACCGCGTGGCCTGCCGCGAACGGCGCGAACGGCGCGAACGCCGCGAGCCCCGCCGCGCCGGTGCAAGCCGCTGCACAATTCGCTGCACAAGCCCG
>Ga0247790_10000163_pt1 | contig 34836 bp, 17 predicted proteins | sample UWRJS171409R4_FD_179913 | JGI IMG/M metagenome (GOLD analysis project Ga0247790, IMG submission 179913) | Soil microbial communities from Arlington Agricultural Research Station in Wisconsin, United States - UWRJ-S171-409R-4 | ecosystem: Environmental > Terrestrial > Soil > Agricultural land...
TACTCGGCGATGGTGGAGGGCGGCCGGCTGGCGCACATCGGGCCGCGCGGGATCGCGGTCTGGGACCTCGCGTCGGAGGCCCGCTGGACGTGGACCACGCCGGACCTCGTCGGCGGGGCGCTGACACCCGATGGCACCATCGGGGTCGCAGCCGACGAGCAGGGCGTCATCTACGTGCTCGACGGCCGCGGGGCTCTGCAGCGGCAGTTCCGTGGGCCTCTCCAGGGCGTAACGTGCGTCGCGATCTTTCCCGACGGCCGGCGCGCGGTGACCGGCAGCCCTGGGGGCAGGATCGCCGTCTGGGAGCTCGCGACCGGGCGGCTCGTCGCCGAGCGCCAGGTCGGCCCAGTGAGCGAGATCGGCGTGTCCCGGGACGGCGGCGCGCTGTTCACGTTCGAGAGCGCCTCCACGCAGCTCCAGCGCAAGGGCGCGGCGTGGCTCCTGTCCAGCGATCTCGCCAGCGCGGTCCGGCTCGAGCATGGCGCGGGCGTGCTCAACGCGATGTTCTCGCCCGACGGTGCCCGGCTCGCGACGCTGAGCCTCGACGGCACGGCGCGCGTCTGGCGCCGTGCCGGCACGCACGAAGCCACGCTGCCCCACGCCGGCTCCGTGGCGACCGCAGCGTGGAGCTCGGATAGCAGCTGGCTCGCGACTGGCACCTGGGGCGGCACATTGACGATCTGGGATCGCGCGACCTGGCGGGCGCGCGCAACGATCGAGGCGCACGGCAACTTCGTCAACGCGCTGGCGATCGACGACCGCGGCGGATTGATCGCCAGCGTCGGCGGTGACCAGGTCGTCAAGGTCTGGGACGTGGCGACGTTCTTGCAAGTCGGCAGGATTCCAACCGGAATGGCCGCGGCACACCTCGCGTTCGAGCCCGGCCAGCTCCTGGTTACGGGGCCACTCGCGACCCAGTCTTGGCGCTGCGAGCGCTACGGGGACTCCCCGCGGCGAAGCCTGCGCTCGGACTGAGCGCGGCATCCGATCTCGAGCATCGCAGCTCGGCAGCCCGAAGACCGGTGGCATCGGCGCTACGCGGCCAGCGCTACGCAGCCAGCGCTACGCGGCCAGCGCTACGCGGCCAGCGCTACGCGGCCAGCGCTACGCGTCGGCGTCGTCGCCAGCGTCGCCACCGGCGTCGTCGCCGGCGAGGCGGCGCAGCTTCTTCTGCAGGCCGAAGCGGGACAGGCCGAGCAGGCGGGCCGCGACGGTCTGGTTGCCCTTCGCGCGGGCCATCGCGGCCGTGATGTACGCGTGCTCGGTGGCGGCGAGCGCGGGCCGCAGGCGGAGATCGTCGCCGACGATGGGCTTGGCGGGCTCGGGGCGGCCGGCGGTGCTCGCGATGGCCTCGGGCAGATCGCTCACGTCGATGACGTCGCCGCCCATGGCGACGCCCCGCGCGAGCGCGTTCTCGAGCTCGCGGACGTTGCCGGGCCAGCGGTGCTGGCCGAGGACGCGCAGGGCGGCGCGCGTGAGGCGCGGCGGCGTCCGGCCCGGCGCGAGGCGCGCGAGCAGCTGCTCGATGAGCAAGGGGAGATCGCCGTCGCGGTCGCGGAGCGGCGGGACGGCGATGGCGATCACCTCGAGACGGAAGCGGAGATCCTCGCGGAACCGGCCGGCGGAGACGAGCTCGGCGAGCGGGCGCTGCGTCGCGACGACCACGCGCACGTCGACCTGGCGCGTCCGCGTGTCGCCGACGCGGCGGATCACGCCGTCCTGGAGGACGCGCAGGAGCTTGGCCTGCATCGCCATGCTGGTGTCGGCGATCTCGTCGAGGAAGAGCGTGCCGCCGTCGGCGACCTCGAACAGGCCGCGGCGATCGCGATCGGCGCTCGTGAACGCGCCGCGCACGTGGCCGAACAGCTCGCTCTCGAGGAGCGGCTCGGGCACCGCGCCGCAGTTGATCGCCACGAACGGGCCGGCCTTGCGCGGCCCGTGCTCGTGCAGCGCGCGCGCCACGAGCTCCTTGCCGGTGCCGCTCTCGCCGACGATGACGACGGGCAGCGCCGTCGCCGCGGCGCGGTCGATGATCTCGAGCATGCGCAGCATCGCGGGCGAGCGCCCCACGATCCGCTCGTAGCGGTGGCGCAGGCGATCGCGGTCGGGGAGATCCGCCTTCACGCGGACGAGCTCGGCGTCGCGCTCGGCGAGCTCCGCCGAGAGCCGGGCGGCGAGCGCGTCCACCTCCTCCGTGGAGCGGCGGAGCTCGGCGCCGAGCCGCGCGTTCTCGATCGCGATCGCCGCGATGTCGGCGAGCTCGAGCAAGACGGCGGCCGCGGTGTCGTCGAACGCGCCGCCGCGCAGCCGGTGATCGACGTAGACACAGCCGATGATCGCGCCGCGCTGGCGCAGCGGCACCGCGAGCACCGAGCGCAGGCGAAGCGCCGATACGGACGCGGCCGCGCCGAACCGCTCGTCCACGCCGGCATCGATGGTGACCACGGGCTCACCGGTCTGCGCCGCGCGCTCGGCGATCGAGCGGCTGACGGAGGCGCCTGAGGCGGCGGCGGCGGCGGCAGAGGTGGCAGCGGCGGCGGCGGCGGCGACGGCGGCGACGGCGGCGACGGCGGTAGCGGTGTTGGCAGCGGCAGAGATGGCGGTGTCGGCAGCAGCAGAGGTAGCGGCGGCCGGGACGGCGGGGACGGCGGCGGTGGCGGGGACGACGGCGGCGGCGGCGGCCGGGGAGAGATCGCTGGCCGTGAAGTTGCGCGAGACCACGGGCAAGAGCTCGCCGCCAGGCTGGCGGAGCAGCAAGAAGCCGCGCTCGGCGGACGTCAGCTCGATCGCCGTGTCGATCACGTCGTCGAGGATCCGCTCGACCGACGCCTCGGTGTTGAGCCGGCGCGACAGGTTGAGCAGCCGGCGCAGCGGCGCGAGCTGGCCGAGCGCGCCGGCCGCGCCGGCCGCGCCAGGGGCGCCGGGGTTGCCGTGCGCGTCGGCCGCGCCGGCCGCGCCGAGCGCACCGGCCGCGCCAGCCGCGGAGAGCCCGCGCAGCGCGGGCCGCGGCGCGGCGCCGCCGGGGAGGCGCGCGAGATCGGGATCGGCGTCGAGCGCGGCGCGGAACGCGGGCGCGGTGGCGCCGATCAGCGCCGCGTGGACGGCGCGCGCGCGGTCGGCCTCGGCCCCGGCGAGCGCGGGATCGCGGGCGCGCGCGGCGAGCTGCGCGGCGATCGAGTGGCCGCGGAAGGCGCGATCGAGGCGATCGGCCTCGGCGGCGCGCGCGGCGACCTTCGCGCAGGCGCGCGCGAGCTCGAGGAGGGCGTGGGCGGCGTGGGCGGCGTGGGCGGCGGCGGCCCCGGCGGCGCCCACGCCGGCGCCAGCGGGCGGCGCGGCGGCGCGCAGCGCGAGTCGGCCGCGCGCGAGGGTCCAGCGATCGCGGTCGTCGTCGCTCGCGCACAGCGCCTCGACGTCGACGCCGGTGACGGCGGCGTCAGCGGCTGGAGAGCCGGCCTCGGCGAGCGCGACGTAGGCGCTGACCTGCGCGTTGGCGTCGCCGCGCTCGACGCCGATCGCGAGCGCCTCGCGGTACGCGCCGAGCGCGCCGGCCTCGTCGCCGAGCCGGCGGCGGGCGTCACCGACGACGAGCAGCGCGAACGCGCGCAGGTGCGGCGCGCCCCCGGCGCGCTCGAGCGCGGCCAGGGCGGCGGCGCGCGCCTCCTCGGGCTGGCCGACGGCGAGCAGCGCGTTGCCCCGGTTCAGGTCGGCGGCGATGAGCTCGGTCGTGGCGCCGAGCGCGGCGAGCACGCGGCCGGCGGCGGCGAGGCGGGGTAGGGCCTCGCTCGCGCGCCCGCGCTCGGCGAGCACGGTGCCGAGGTTGAGCTCGGCGACGGCGGCGGCGTGCACCTCGCCGACCTCGCCGAGCCGGCGCGCGGCCTCGCGGTAGCGATCGCCGGCGAGCCCGAGCTGGCCGCGCTGCTGCGCGACCATGCCGCGCAAGGACAGCGCGCGCCCGACGGTGGCGCCGTCGTCGGCGGCGGCCCCGCTCACCTCGAGCGCGGCGAACGCGGCGTCCGCGGCGGGAAGCTCGCCCTGGTAGAGCGCGGCGAGCCCGGCGGCCTCGGCGCGCAGCCCGGCGAGCGGGCCGCCCGCGGCGGCGATCGCGCGCGCGCGGGCGTACTGCGAGCGCGTGACGAGCAGGCGCGCGTAGGTGCCGGCGATCTCGGCGTGCGCCGGGTGCTCGGCGTGCAGCTTCGACAGCGCGGCCTCGGCGGCGTCGAGGTCGCCGGCGCGCTGCGCGGCGCGCGCGGCGACGAGCGCGGCCTCGATCGGATCGGCGCCCGCGGCGGCGGCGGCGCGCGCGTACGCGGCGGCGTCGCCGTAGCTGCCGAGCGCGGCGGCCGCGCGCGCGGCGAGCAGGCCAGCGCGATCGGGCGCGACGGCGATCGCCCGGCGCGCGATCGCGAGCGCGCGATCGGCCCGGCCGCGGGCGAGGAGCTGCTCCGCGACGGCGCACGCGAGCGGTGCGCGCGGGCCATCGAGGCGGGCGCGCTCGAGGAGCGGCGCAAGCAGCTCGGGGCCCGCGGCATCGGGCGCCGCGGCATCGGGCGCCGCGGCATCGAGCGCCGCGGCATCGGGCGCCGCGGCATCGGGCGCCGCGGCATCGGGCGCCGCGGCATCGGGCGCCGCGGCATCGGGCGCCGCGGCATCGTGCGCGAGCTCGGTCGCCGCCGCGAGCGCGCAGTCGGCGAGGTGGCCGAGCGCGGCTTCACCGCCGACCGCGATCGCCGCGTCGAGCGCGGCGCGCTCGAGCATGACGTCGGTGTCCGAACGCCGGACAACGCCGGCCCGCTCGAGCTCCGCCACCTCGGCGAGCCCGGCGGGCACGCGCTCGAGCTCCGCCACCTCGGCGAGCCCGGCGGCGGCGGGCCCGGCGGCGGCGAGCCCGGCCGGCGGCGCGGCCGCGTCAGCGGCGCGCAGGGTCGCGAGCACGCGATCGATCCGGGCGCGGCCACCCCACGCGGCGATCGCCGCGGCGATCCGGCGCGCACCAGCCGAGGCGGCGCCCAGCGCCCGCGCGTGCAGCTCGGCCGCGCCGGCCGAGGTCCGCGCCGACCAGTCGACGGCGAGCGGATCGCGCTCGCCGCTGATCGATCGCAGGAGCTCGATCGCGGTCAGCGGCAGCCCGCCGCTCGCGGCGTGGAGCGCCGCGGCCCACGCGCGCGGCGGTGAGACGCCGAGCATCGCGCGCGCGAGCGCGGCGACGCCGGGTGCGTCGAGCACCGGCGCGCGGTGGACGGCCACGCCGGGCCAGCCGTCGGGCGGCGCGTCGTCGACGAGCGCGATCACCGGGTGCGCGCCGGGCGGGGCGCGGCCGAGCGCCGCGGCGAGCTCGGCCGCGCGCGGATCACCCCCGAGCTCGATCACGACGGGCCGGCTCGCGCCGCGCGCCGCCCGCGCGACGCGCTCGAGCCAGATCCGCGCGCTGACCACGGGCACGTCGAGCCGCCGCGCGACCTCGTCGAGCGTGCCGCCGATGACGCCGATGACGCCGGCCGCGCCGGCCGCGCCGGCCGCGCCGGCTACGCTGCCCGCACCGGCCGCGCCGGCCGCGCCGGCTACGCTGCCCGCGCCGGCCGCGCCGACTGCGCCGGAGCGGGCCACCTGCGCGAGCTGGCGGCGGCGCAGCGCCGCGTCGGCGAGCGCGCGCCCACCGGCGGCGCCGGGGCCGGCGACGGCGATCGCCGCACCGGCCGCGAGGTCTGCGTCGAGCGCCGCGATCCAGGGCTCGGCGCCGGGCCACGTGCCGGGCGCGGGCGGCGGGCCCACGGGCGGGCGGGCGCGGCGCGCCGAGCCGGGCGCGATCGCCGGCGCGAGCTGATCGAGCTCGTCGAGGACGGCCAGCGCGGAGCCGGGCCGCGCGTCCGCGTCGCGCGCGACGAGCCGGAAGATCAGGTCCGCGAGCGGCCGCGGCACGCCGGGGAGCGGGTACGGCGCGAGGCCGGCGACGATCTGCTGCGCGAGCTCGCCGATCGACGCGCCCTCGAACGGCGGGCGGCCGGTCACGAGCCGCAGCACCGTCGCGCCGAGGCCGTAGAGATCGCTGCGCGGCTCGACGTGACCGGCGAGCGCCTCGGGCGCCATGTACGCGGGCGTGCCGCGGGCGCCGAGCCCGCTCCGATGCGTCGCCCCCGGATCGCCCGCAAACCCGAGATCGACGAGCACCGCGCGATCGAGCGCGTCGCCGCTGCCGATCACCAGCACGTTCTGCGGCGCCACGTCGGCGTGCACGAGGCCGGCGGCGTGGATCGTGGCGAGCGCGCCAGCGACGTCGGCGAGCAGCGTCCAGAGCGCGGCGCCCGCGCCGGGCGCGTCCGGCCACGGCACCGCGTCGCAGCGGGCGCCGGCGATCCACTCGGCGACGAAGAACGGCGCGCCGACGGCGAGGTCCGCGATGGGCTCGCGCGTGCGGCCGACCTCGAACACGCGCGGCAGTGAAGGGTGGCGGAGCCGCGCGAGCTGCTCGAACTCGGCGAGCAGCATCGCCTCGTGAGGCCCGGCGGCGACCACCTTCAACGCGCGCGGCTCCCCGCGCTCGAGATCCTCGACCTCCAGCACGCAGCCCGACGCGCCCCGGCCGGCGATCGAGAGGACGCGGTAGCGACCGTGGATCACGGTCGGCGCTGCCTCCGGCGTTGCCACGCCACGATGTCAACGAGATTGGCGTAGGCTGTCAACCAGATTGGCGAGCCCGCTCGCGCGTCGCCAACACCGTGCATGTTATGGTCACGGCCGTGTCCGACGACGAACGGAAGCGCCGTCGTCTCGGGGATGAGACGAAGGCGCGCATCGCCGACCTCGCGTCCGGGTGGGACATCCCGAGCGCGTCGAGCGGTGCTCCGGACGCGGGCGCGAAGCCGGGCGCGCCGGCCAGCGCTCCTCGGCGCGCGCAGCCCAAGACGCAGCCGCCGCCGCCCAGCGCGGCGGCGCGCCGGGGCCTCGACGACGTGCTCCTCGACATGTCCGACGATCTCGACAGCCTCCTCGAGCCGGACGAGTCGGGGGTCAGCGCAGGCGCAGCCGGGGCCGCGAAGCGCGGCGGGGACGCGCGCCGGCCGTCGTCGGCGCGGCGCGAGCCTACCGAGGACAGCGTGGACGAGGACAGCGTGGTCGACGTCAGCGGGCTGATCGCGGATCAGACGCCGCCGCCAGAGCCGATCGTGCCAGCGCCGACCGTCGACGCGAGCGCGCTCGGCGGCACCGTGCTCACCAGCGAGCCGGCGGCGCCGTCCGCGGCGGCGAGCGCGGTGAAGGGCAGCCCGCTCGCGGGCGCGAAGGGGCCGGGGCGGGCGGTGCCGCCACCGACGCGCAGCGGGGCGCGGACCAATCCGCCGCCGCCACCGGTCGGCGGGCGCGCCACCAGCATGGACGCAACGATCCCAGCGAGCGCGGGCGCGCCGGCGCGGACCGGCGCCAGCGGCTCCCTCCCAGCGAGCGCCGCCGCGAGCGCGAGCGCGGGGGCGACGGCGCGGACCCGCGCCAGCGGCTCGCTTCCGGCGAGCCCCGCCACGAGCGCGGGGGCGGGGGCGACGGTGCGGACCGGCGCCAGCGGCTCCCTCCCAGCGAGCGCCGCCGCGGGCGCGGGCGCGGGGGCGACGGCGCGGACCGGCGCCAGCGGCTCCCTCCCAGCGAGCCCCGCCGCGGCCGCGGCCGCAGGCGCAACGGCGCGAACCGGCGCCAGCGGCTCCCTCCCAGCGAGCGCCGCCGCGAGCGCGGGGGCGGGTGCGACGGCGCGGACCGGCGCCAGCGGCTCCCTCCCGGCGAGCCCCGCCGCCGCGGGCGCGGCCGCAGGCGCAACGGCGCGGACCGGCGCCAGCGGCTCCCTCCCAGCGAGCGCCGCCGCGAGCGCAGGGCCTCGCAAGGCCGCGGCTCCGTCGAGCAGCGCGGACGCCGACACCTCCGACAGCGGCCCGATCTTCGCCGGCCTGACGAGCGGCGCCACCGCAGCCGCGCGCACTCCGGTGAGCAGCGCGGACGCCGACACCTCCGACAGCGGCCTGATCTTCGACGATCTGGCGATCGCGAGCGCGGCCCCGACCAAGCAGCGCGGCCTCACCGCCGCTATCGCCGAGGTCGAGGAGGAGGACGACGACGACAGCGAGCCGAGCTTCGACGACCTCGCGAGCAGCCCGCCCGCGCGCGGCGCCGGCTCGTCGAGCGCAGGCCGCCTGCCGCTGCCGGCAGCGCCGGGCGAGCCGGCCGCGCGACCGCGGACCGTCCCGGCGCCGCACGGCGGCAGCCCGCGGCCGGGGCGAGCCGTCCACTACGGCGACGACTCGGGCACGGAGACGGCCCCCGAGGCCACGCCGCCTCGAACGCGGCCGGGCCCGCCGCTCGCGGTCCCGGTCGGCGAGTTCGACGCGTCGCGGGCGCAGCCCACGATCCAGCGCGCCGAGCTCGCCGAGCGCGCCGCGCCGAAGTCGCCGAGGCCGCCGGCTCGGGAGGCGTCGAGCGGCGTCCTGCTCGTCGAGGCCGGTGGAGAGAGCGACCGCGACGACGCGACGACGATCGATCCCAAGGCCCAGCGCCCCGGCCGCGGCGATCCGATGAGCGGCGTCGATCCGACGGGCATCCTCGTGTCGGGCGCGAGCGGCGCCAGGGCGCCGAAGGCCCGCCTGCGCACGGTCGCGCAGCTCCACCGCACGCGCGGCGTGGGCGGCGACCTGCGCTACGTCTTGACGGTGATCTTCGGCCTGCGCCGCGCGCGGCGCGAGATCGGCGCGCTCGAGGCCCAGGAGGCGACGCTGCAGCAGTCGCGCCGCCGCCACCTCACCACGCTCGGGCGCACCGCGGTCTCCTCCGAGGGCTTCGATCACCCGGCGCTCAGCCGCGCCCGCGCGCAGCTCGCCGACATCGAGGACGATCGCGCGCGCAACCTCGCGGCGGTCGCCGCCGCCGATGACGAGCTCCAGCGCGTGAACAAGGACCGCGAGGCCACGGCCCGGCAGCACGCCACCCAGATCGAGGAGATCGACGCCGAGATCGCCGAGCTCCAGAAGCAGCTCCAGCCGCTCGAGAAGGAGCTCGCGGGCGTCACCCGCCGCGCCGCCGCCCTCCGCGACTCGGTGCGCCGCCTCGACGAGAAGATCGCGCTCACCGAGGCGCGCCTGGCCGGGGCCGACCTCCAGGAGGCAGAGCGCGGCGCGATCCAGGCCGAGATCGCCTCGCTCAAGGCGGACCGGAAGGCGCTCCAGAAGGACGAGCCGGAGCTCGCGAGCGCGCTCGACTCGCTGCAGCCGCAGATCGCCAAGCTCGAGGCGGCGCGCGCCGACGCGCGCCGGCGGCGCACCGACGTCGAGCAGGCCGATCGCGACGATCTGCGCTGGACCCAGGATCTGCTCGCCGCGGTCGGTGCCAAGCGCAAGGTCCTCGATCGCACCGCGAGCGACGCCGAGACGCGGCGCGACAAGATCGCGCTCGAGCTCGGCGACCGGATCTACGTCACGCGGCCCGAGCGCATGGGGCCCGAGCTGGCGCCGCTCGACGCGATCGACGTCGAGCTCGGCACCGTCAATCGCCGCACGATGGAGCTGCGCGAGATCCTGCAGTCGGTGGACCGCTGGAAGCTCGTGCGCAGCATCGGGCTCTGGCTGCTCCTGTTCGCCGTGATCGGGTTCGGCGTCTACGGGGCGATGCTGCTCGGGCTGATCTGATCTTCTCTTCTCTGCTCTTCGAGGGCTACGCGAGCAGCCGCCCCAGGTGGCCGAGCGCCGCGAGCGCGATGGCGACCCGCAGCACCCCGAGCAAGAGGCCGATCCCACCGGCGGTGATCGCGCCGGCCGCGACGAGGCGCGCGGTGCCGGGCGCGCCGCGGCGCCCGTACGCCACCCAGCCGGCCCCGATCGCGCCGATCCCGGCGCCGATCGCGAGGTACTGCCCAGGCGCGGCCCACGCGGCGGCCAGGACGGCCCCGAGGGCGAACGCGAGCGCCACGCGATGCATCCCCAGACGCTACGCCACGGCCGGAGGCCGCTCCAATTTTCGGAGCCGCGCGAAGTGTGCTAAAGGCCGCACATGTCCGACGAGCTTCGTGCCGGGTTCTGCGCGATCGTCGGGCTGCCCAACGTCGGCAAGTCGACGCTCCTGAACCGCGTCCTGGGCCGCCGCCTGGTGGCGGTGTCGGCGAAGCCGCAGACGACGCGCGACCGGATCGTCGGTGTCCACACGATCGATCTTTTGGGCGAGGAGCCGGCGCGCGCGCAGATCGCGTACGTCGACACGCCGGGCTTGCAGGACGGCCGCGGGCCGCTGCGCCGCTACATGCGCGATGCGGCGCTGGCAGCGGCGGCCGACGCCGACGTCGTGCTCGTCTTGGTCGACGCCACCGACAAGCGCGGCCGCACCCCGGAGCGGATGGCCGAGCCGGACTCCGCGCCGCTCGGCGCGGCGAGCCGCGCGCACCCGATCGTCGTCGGGCTCAACAAGGTGGATCGCGTCCCCAAGCCCGAGCTCTTGCCGCTGATCGAGGCGTGGTCGCGGTTCGCCGAGGGCGTCGAGGTGGTCCCGGTGTCGGCCACGCGCGGCGATGGCGTCGCCGCGCTCGAGCGCGCCGTCGGGCACAGGCTGCCGGTCAGCCCGGCGCTGTTCCCCGACGACATGGTCACCGATCGCTCGCCGCGCTTCATCGCGCAGGAGCTGATCCGCGAGCAGCTCTACCACCAGCTCGGCAAGGAGCTGCCGTACGCGTGCGCGGTGCAGATCGAGACGTGGAGCGAGCGCGAGCGCGAGCTCTCGATCGGCGCGGTGATCGTCGTCGAGCGCGAGTCGCAGAAGCCGATCGTCGTCGGCCGCGGCGGCCACCGCATCCGCGAGCTCGGCATCGCGGCGCGCGGCGCGCTCGCCGAGACGTTCGGCAAGCCGGTGCACCTGTCCCTGTTCGTGAAGGTGCTCGCCGAGTGGAGCCGCGGCGAGGCGGCGCTGCGCCGGCTCGGCTACAGCGGAGATGCCGGCGGAGAACGCGGCGGAGAACGCGGCGGAGAACGCGGCGAAGAACGCGGCGAAGAACGCGGCGAAGAACGCGGCGAAGAAGGAGACGGCGTATGACGCCCAGAGCACTCGACGCCCCGCCGCCGCTCGTGGCGGTGGTCGGCCGCCCCAACGTCGGCAAGTCCACGCTGTTCAACCGGCTCGTCGGCGGACGGCCGGCGCTCGTCCACGACACGCCGGGCCTCACGCGCGATCGGCGCTACGGCGAGGCCGACTACTTCGGGGCGCCGCTCCGGGTCGTCGACACCGGCGGCCTCGATCCGGACGCCGAGCAGGACGTGATCGGCGCGGGCATCCATCGGCAGGCGCTGCTCGCGATCGGCGAGGCGGACGTGCTGCTCCTGGTCGTCGACGGCCGCGCCGGCGTCACGTCGATCGATCACGACCTCGCGGCGAAGCTGCGCGCCACCGGCAAGCCGGTGTTCCTCGCGGTGAACAAGATCGATCACCCGACGCGCGACGAGCTGGTCCATGACTTCCACGAGCTGGGCCTGGGCCAGCCGTACGCGATCTCGGCGGCGCACGGCCGCGGGGTGGATCCGCTGCTCGAGGCGATCGTGGAGGCGATGCGGCCGCCGGAGGCAGAGACGGAGGAGGCGGACGAGGAAGCGGCCGAGGAGGAGGCGGCAGACGAGGAGGGCGAAGACGGCGAGAGCGGCGCCATGGCGGAGGAGGCCACGAGTCGGGCCGGCGCGGACGCCGGCCCGTTGCGCGTCGCCTTCGTCGGCCGCCCGAACGCCGGCAAGTCGTCGCTGACGAACCGGCTGCTCGGCGAGGAGCGCTCGCTCGTCCACGACGTCCCCGGCACGACGACGGATCCGGTCGACACCCCGTTCTCGATCGGCGGGCGCGACTACGTCCTCGTCGACACCGCCGGGATCCGCCGCAAGTCGAAGATCGACGCCGACGTCGAGAAGATCGCCGTGTCGATGGCGATCGGCCAGCTCGATCGCGCCGACGTCGTCGTGCTCGTGATCGACGCCGCCCTCGGGCCGGCCGAGCAGGACGCGCGGATCGCCGGCATGATCGAGGAGTCGGGGCGCGCGCTCGTGATCGCGCTCAACAAGTCCGACGCGATCACGAGCGACGAGCACAAGGCGCGGCTGCGCGAGCAGACGCACGACACGTTCCACTTCCTGCCGTGGGCGCCGACGGTGCTCCTCTCCGCGCTGCGCGGCGACGGCGTCGATCGCCTCCTCGATCTGGTCGATCGCGCCGCGCGCGAGCACAAAAAGCGCGTCCCCACGGCGCAGCTCAACCGGTTCTTCGCCGAGGTCATCCAGGAGAAGCCGCCGCCGCTCCACCACGGCCGCGCGGTCCGCGTCCACTACCTGACGCAGGCGACGGCGCGCCCGCCGACATTCGTCCTGTGGGCCAACGCGGCCGAGGGCCTCGCGCCCTCGTACAAGCGGTTCATCGCGAACCGCCTCCGCGAGCGCTACGGCTTCCGCGGCACGCCGATCCGGATCGCCGTCAAGGAGCGCAAGGATCGCCACCGCCCCAACGACGGTTAGCCGCCGCGCCGGCGACCAAACCGACGGCTAGAAGTAGCCCCAGCGCACCGTGCCGCGGATCCCGGCGGTGACGACGGTGACGTCGCCGCCGAAGCTCGCGAGGCGCGCCTCGAGCCCGTACGAGCGCGACCGGCTCTGCAGCCAGTCGAGCCCGCCGCCCACGACGAGCACCAGATCGGTGCCGCGCTCGATCGGCCCGCCGCCCGACGTCACGGCGCCGAGCCCGACGAACGCGTACGGCACGTACTTGAGGACGTCGAACCGCAGCGCTGCGCCGGCATCGACGAGCAGCGCGTTCGACGTCTGCGACTGCATCTTGCCCTCCTGCGTGCCGCCGTAGAACAGCCCGCCGACGAGCTCGGCGCGCAGCGCGAAGTCGGTGCCGATCATCCGCTCGTAGCTGAGCGCCAGGCTGCCGCCGATCGTGGGCGCCAGGGCCGGCGGCTCCATGTTGGCCATCGCCTCGCCGACGGTGCTGAACGTGGCCCAGCCGAGCCCGACGGAGATCGCCTGCTCGCTCTCGGCGCGCGCGGCGGGCGCCCCGAGGGCGCCGAGCACCCCGAGCACCCCGAGCGCGACCGGTCCAGCGACGGCGAGCCTCACGGGCCGATTGTAGACAACTCCTCCCGCCGATCCTCAGTCCAAGGGTGCGAATTGACGCCTCCCCGACGGCGGTGCTACATCCGCCCGACCCCCGATGGCCGAATCCAAGGACGTCTCCAAGCCCAAAGAGCCCCCCAAGCCGGTGCACATCGGCGGGGAGTCGCTCGTCGACCGGATCCTGCCGTACATCAAGCACATCATCATCGGAGCCCTCGTGCTGGCCGCGGTGGTGGTCGTGGTCCTGGGCTTCCTCTGGTGGAAGGAGCGCGGCGAGACGAAGGAGACCGAGAAGCTCGCCGAGGCGCAGCGGCTCGGCCAGCGCCCGATCATATTCCCGGGCACGCCGAAGGACGACAAGAACCCGGGGTTCGCCGATCCGGCGGATCGCGCGAAGGCGATCCTGGCCGATCTGGACAAGCGGGACGCCACGCCGCCCGGCCACGCGTACAAGGCCGGCCTCTTGCTCACGGCGGGCGACCTCGACAAGGCGATCGAGGCGTACCGGGCGGGCCAGGCGGCCGAGGGGATCGAGGGCGTCCTGTGCCGCGAGGGCCTGGGCATCGCGCTCGAGGCCAAGGCCGCCGCCGAGAAGGACGCGGCCGCCAAGAACAAGCTCCTCGAGGAGGCGCTCGCCGCGTTCCAGCGCATGCAGCCCCTCGAGAAGGGGCCGCGCCGCGTCTACGCGCTCTACCACCAGGGGCGCGTCCAGGCCGTGCTCGGCAAGACGGCCGAGGCCAAGACCTCGTTCGAGAAGGCAAACGAGCTCCTGCAGGGCGACACGACCCACGAGCTGCGCGAGCTGGTGCAGAAGCGCCTGTCGGCGATGGGCGCCGTATGATCCGATCCGCGATCCTCGCTAGCTGCCTCGCTGGCTGCCTCGCCGCCGCGCTCGCGGGCTGCGGGGCCGCCGTGACGATCCCGCGCACCGATCCGACGCGCGTGGACGCGATGCGGGCGGAGCCGCTCGAGCGGCTCGGCGAGGACCGGATCTCCCTGCACTGGAAGTTCGTCACCGCCGATCGGCGCACCGAGGTCGAGCCGCAGGAGTTCGCGCAGGCCGCGGTGGCCGGCGACACCATCTACATCGGCTCGGCCTCCGGCATGTTCTACGCGCTGCGCGCCACCACCGGCGCGCTGCGCTGGCGCAAGAAGATCGGCGCGGTCTCGAGCGCGCCGGTCCCGGCGGGCGGCCTGCTCTACATCGGCACCGCCGACGGCGCGCTGGTCGTGCTCGACGCGCAGACGGGCGCCGAGCGGTGGCGCTACCAGAGCCGCGGCCCGATCCAGCAGGCGCCGGTCGTGACGACGGATCTCGTCGTGTTCGCGAACGAGGCCGATCAGGTCGTCGCCGTGGACGCGATCACCGGCAAGTTCAAGTGGCAGTACAAGGGCGAGACGCCCGAGGAGTACACGCTGCGCGGCCACGCCGGCGTCGCCCTCGACGGCGACCTCGTCTACACCGGGTTCTCGAACGGCACCCTGGTCGCGCTGCGCAAGGACTCGGGCTCGGTCGCGTGGTCGACGTCGCTGCGCGCCGAGGCCGATCGGTTCATGGACGTCGACGCGACGCCGATCGTGGTCGAGGGCCGCGTCTACGCGTCGTCGTCGTCGGGCGGCGTCTACGCGCTCGACAAGACGACGGGCCTCATCCGGTGGCGGATGCCGTTCTGGGACGCGGCGCTCCCCGGCGCCACCGGCAACGTCGGCGGCCTCGCCACCGACGGCAAGTCGATGATCTACGTGAACGTCGCCGACCTCGGCACGTACGCGCTCGACCTCGGCGGCAACGTCGTGTGGCGCGTCGGCGGGCGCGGCGGCGGCGAGCCGGCGCAGCCCGTGATCTGGAACGAGCTGCTCCTCTACTCGCTCGCGAACGACGGCCTGTTCGTCGCCGATCGCAAGACGGGCGCGACGCTCGAGTACTTCGATCCGGGCGATGGCATCTCGGCGCGGCCGACGGTGACGCCGAGCGGCCAGCTGCTCGTGATGTCGAACCGCGGCATCCTCTACTCGTTCGATCTCGAGTAGCGCGCTCCGCCAGCGCCGCGGCTCACAGCGGATCGGCGCGGCTCACAGCGGATCGGCGAACGGCGGGGCAGGGCGCGCGATCAGGTAGCCCTGGAGCAGATCGCAGCCGAGCTCGACGAGCAGGCGCGCCTCGGTCTCCGTCTCGACGCCCTCGCCGATCACCTTCGCGCCCTGATCGCGACACAGCGCCGCGATCGAGCGGATCAGCTGCTGCTTCACGGGGTACTTGCCGAGGTCGCGGACGAGCGACATGTCGAGCTTGACGAAGTCGGTGTCGACCGGGCTGAGCGTGCCCATGCGCGCGTGGCCGCTGCCGAGGTCGTCGATCGCGACCCGGAAGCCGAGCTCGCGCAGCTCCGCGACGCGGTAGCGCAGATCGCTCGCGCCGGAGAGCGAGCTCCGCTCCGTGATCTCGAGGCAGACGCGGGAGGCGACCTTCGACAGCGGCGCGAACGTCGAGGTCAGCTGCTTGTCGGAGAGGTCCAAGAGGTGGAGGTTCACGAAGAACAGGCCGCGCTCGGCGGGCGTCGCGGCGATCACCTTCGCGACGTGCGCGCGGATCGCGCGGCCGAGCGCCGACACGCGCTCGAGGCGCTCGGCCGCGTCGAGCACCGCGCCGGGGTGGGGCAGGGCGGTGTCCGTCGAGCGGAGCAGGGCCTCGTAGCCGAACCGCGCGCGCGTCGTGGCGTGCACGATCGGCTGGAAGTGCATCGCGAGCGTCGCGAGGCACCGGTTGAGCTTGTCCTCGAGGTCGCGCAGCGTCGAGGCGTCGCTCGACGAGTGGACGCGTTCGCTCGGCACGCGTTCATCGTACACAGCTGGCGGCGGGAAGGAAGGGTCCGCTGGAGACGTACCGGCGTCGCGCTGCGTCGCGCCGCGTCGCACGTGCGAAGCGCGCTCAGCAGAGCCGGCGCACGTGCTCGCGAAACTCTGCAACCGCGAACGATGCCGGGTGTCGATCCAGCTCGCCGTGGAGTAGCTCGTCGACGATCGGCAGATCGAGATCGATCCGGTACAGCATCATGCACGCGCGGGGCGACAGCGGCACGAACTGCGCCTCGCCGGTGAGGCGAACGTTAGACGACGGGAGCGTGCTCCAGCCGACGGTGAGCCGCTCCTGATCATAGCGGTACGTGAGCGTGTAGCCGAGCGAGCCGCGCTCGAGCCTGCGCATGAACGCGACCCGCGCGGCGCGGCCCGCGTCATCGCGCATGAGGACGCGCGCGGACTGGAGGATCGGCAGCCAGCGCGGGATCTCGGCCGCGTCGCAGAAGACTTCGTAGGCGGCGGAGGCGCCGAGCGGCAGCGTCGTCGTGACCTCGCTGGCGCTCCGGGCAGGAGCGGCGAGCGAGGCGATGCGAGATGCGAGCGCGAGCGCGGTGGCCATCGGAGAGGACGACGAGCAACCGCGATACCAGGTCCGGCCGCGGTGGGCCGGCGCTGGGCCGGCGCTGGCCCGACGACCTTCCGCGCAGTTGAACGCGGCTCGATGCCAGGGAGATGGCTAGCGCAGCTGCCGCTGGCGTGGGCGGGCGCCGCTAACGGTTGTCCTCAGCGGGCGCCTGGCAGGGGCGTCTGGCAGCGCGGGCACGACCAGGTCCAGCGCACGGGATGGCCGAGCTGGTAGATCTCGATCGGCGCGCCGCACTGGTGGCACGGCTGGTTCGTGCGGCCGTAGACGAAGTAGCGAGCGTCCTTGGCGGGCGCGGTGCGCTGGCCGTGGAGCTGGCCGTGGAGCTGGCTGTGGAGCGGATCCCTCGTGGTGCGCGTGACCGTGTCGAGGTTTGCGATCATCAGCTCGCGCGCGGTCGCGTAGATCGCCTCGAGCCGCGCCGCGTCGAGCGCGCCGACCTTCACGCGGGGATCGACGCCGCGCAAAAACAGGATCTCGGACTTGTACACGTTGCCGATGCCGGCCGCGATCCGCTGATCGAGCAGCGCGTCGCCGATCGCGCGCGCGGGATGCTGCGCGGCGCGGGCCGCGGCAGCGCGCGGATCGAAGTCTTCGGCGAGCACGTCGGGCCCGAGCGACGCGACGGCGGCGCCGTGCATCGGCGCGCGGCGCGGCGAGATCTCGACGGTGCGCGCGCCGACCCAGACGTAGACGCCGTCGGCGGTCGCGAGCGCGAGGCTCGCGCGGCCGGGCGACAGGCGGGCGAGGGCGGCGTCGCCCTCGGCGCGGGCGTAGGCGCGGAACCGGCCGTTCATGCCGAGGTGCGTCCGCAGGTACGTGCCGTCATCGAGCTCGATCACGAGGTGCTTGCCGTGCGCCGCGACGCTCAGGACGGCGCGGCCGGCGAGGGCGCGCACCAGGCCCTGCGTGGTGACGCGCTCGAGCGTCCGGCCCACCAGCCGCGGGGCGAGCCGCTCCGCGATCTTGTGGATGGTGTCGCCCTCGGGCACCGCGGCGTTGTAGCGCGATCAGCTCTCGGGAGGAGGCTCGGTGGAGATCCGGGCGGAGACCGCCGAAGGTTCACCGTCAATGGTTGAACCATTGGCGCAACACCGTCTGGAAGTCTGACGACTTTCGCGGTAACCGCTGGAGATTCCTGGAAACCGCCGGCAGGCGCCGCGGTTGCACAAAGGGACAGGCATGAAGCACTTCTGGCCCTTCGCTGCACTGTTCGTGTTCGCCGCCGCTGGTTGCGTGGACGAGTCGGGGGACGGCACCGGTGATCTCCCCTCCGGTGATGAGGCCGGGGATAGCGGCGAGGGCGGCGGTGGGGACGGCGGCGGCGGCGTGGTGGCGACCGAGGGCTGTGACACCGGCGCGACCTTCGAGAGCGAGCTGCACCGGCTCGCGCGCGGCGGCACGCTGGAGATGGAGATCGAGGACGCGGCGCTCAAGAGCCAGCCGCGCGTCCTGCGGTCGAGCGCGCCGGAGATCCTGCGCGTCGCGCAGACGGGCGCGGGCGCCGCGATCACGGGCGTCGCGCCGGGCGCGGCGGCGCTCGAGGTGTGGCGCTGCTCGCGCAAGGTCGCGAGCTACCCGGTGACGGTCGCCGAGGTGGGCAGCGTCGAGGTCCGCCTGTCGTACGGCGCGGCGGGGCGCAGCGCGCCGCTCGGCGCGCTCGCGGGCATCGCCGGCGGCACGGCGGACCAGCTCGAGCTCACGTACTTCGACGCGCAGCACGAGCCGCTGGCGGGGCGGGGCGCGGCGGACCTCCAGTTCGAGGGCGGGATCCGGCCGGTCCCGACGATCAACCTGGGGCTGTTCGACCATGCCGATGGCATCCCGCGCGAGTACGTGGCGGTCGCGATCGACGGGGCGGGGCGCTTCACCGCGACGGCGAGCGGGCACGAGGCGGCCGTGGACGTGACGGTGGCGCAGACGCCGGACGCGCTCGAGGTCAAGCTGGTCGAGCTGCCGCTCGCGGGCGCGTTCGCGCTCGAGGTGCTCGGCGAGGTGGCGGGCGGCCTGCCGCTCGCGGGCATGGCGCCGGAGTTCACGATCACGCCGGCCGACGCGTTCACGCAGCTGCCGACCGAGCCGCGGACCAGCCAGCTCGTCCTGATCGGGCAGCCGCGCGGCCCGGTGACGTTCACCGCGAAGGTGGCGGGCGTGACGAAGACGTTGACCGTGACGTTCCCGGAGATGTGAGCAGCGGTAACATGGCCGCTGCGGGCGATGTAAGCAGCCGTAACATGTGCGCGCCCGGCTGATGTGAACAGCCGTAACATGTGCGCGCCCGGCTGATGTGAACAGCCGTAACATGCAGCTCGCGCCCGGCCGATGTGAACAGCCGACACACGCAATGAAGTCAGGGCCTTGGGCAGCTTACGACTCGACGCCTTGACGCGATGAAGTCGGGGCCTTGGGCAGCTTACGACCCGAAATCGTCGTCCGCGGCCTCGGCTTCCTCGTCGTCTTCTTCGGTGGTGGCGGCGGCGGCGGCAGCAGCGGCGACGGTGGCAGCGGCGAGCGGCGGCGAAGGCACCGGCGCGACGCCCGGCACCGGCCCCCGGATCACGAGGCCGCGGTAGTCGACCCGCGCGCCGGCCGCGAGCAGCGCGCGGGCGAGCGGCGACTCCGCCGCGGCCACGCCGTCGATCGTCTCCACCAGCAGCTCGCGGCGCCGCGCCCGCGCCGCGATCCGCGGCAGCCCCACGGTCAGCGCCTGCTCGATCGTCTCGACCGGCAGGGCGCCCGTCGCGATCCGCTTGCCGCGCGGCTCGACCCACACCGCCAGCTCGCCGCCCGCGAGGATCGCCGTGGCCCCGACGCGGCGCGCCGGCCGCGCCGCCGGATCGCGGAGCTCCGGCCACGGCAGGACGCTGCCCCAGGCGCACGCCGGATCGACGGCGGCGATCACGGCGATCGCCTCGGCCCGGGGCCCGGCGTCGCGCGGCGCCTCGCGCAGGCGATCGACCGCGCCGGGCCACGCGAACTGCGCGCCCTCGAGGCTCTCGACGAAGTAGCCGCGCCGCACGGTGCCGGCGTCCTCCATGGCGCGCAGGACGTCGCCGACCAGCGCGAAGCCGCCCGGCAGCTCGTCGGCGCGCGCGCCCGCGCGGCTCGCGATGCCCCAGCGCTCGAGCAGCCCCGTCGCCAGCGCGTGGCCGCGCGCCGTCGCCGTGGACGGCGGGCCGAGCGAGGCGACGAGCGACCACCGGCCGCCGAACGCGGCGTACGCGCTGGTGCGGCGGCTGGCGGAGGCCCCGAGCGAGCGCAGCGGCGCGAACGTATCGTTCGTGATCACGCCGGCCCACACGAGGTCCCACAGCGCGGCCGTGATGCTCGGCCGGTTGGCCGGCGGCGCGGGGACGCGCGCGGCGACCGCCTGCTCGATCGCGACGAGGAACGACGCGCCCGCCTGCTCGAGGTGGGCGGTGATCGCGTCGTGGACTGGCGAGCGGTTCGGGATCTCCTGCGGATCTGGCGCCAGCGCGCGCGCGCGATCGCGGCGGAGGAGCACGACGCGGCCGTCGCGCGTGCCGAGCGCGCCAGCGCCCACCCACACGAGCTCGCCGGCGGCGCCCAGCTCGTCGAGCATGCGCGGGTGGTAGTCGGCGATCCGCGCCGGGAAGATCCGCGCCTCCAGCTCGGAGAACGGCAGCGCCACGCCCTCGAGGCGCCCGATCGCGTCGCGCAGGGCGCCGGTGCCGCGGCGCGGCTGATCGAGGCCGTGCCAGCGCGGCAAGAACGCCGCGAACGCCGCGGCCCCGACGGGGGCGACCTGAGCGCGCAGCCGCGCGAGCGTGCGGCGGCGGAGCAGGCGCAAGACCTCCGGATCGCACGCGTCGACGCCGGTGCCGCCGGGGCGCAGCGCGCCGCGCACGAGCTGGCCGCGCGCCTCGAGGAGCGCGAGCACCGGCTCGAGCTGCCCGGGCGGCAGGCCCCAGCGCACGGCCGGCCCGTCGGCCGTGAACGGCGCGTGCGTGCGGGCCCACCGGGCGACGAGCGACTCGAGCGGGGCGGCCGCCGGCTCGAGCAGCGCCGCCGGCAGGCCCGGCGGCAGCGCCACGCCGAGCCCGTCGCGGTAGCGCGCGGCGTCCTCGGCCGCGATCAGCCGCTCCTGCCCGGCGATCCGCACCGCGGCGATGCGCCGGCTCCCCAGGAGCACGCGCAGCGCGGCCTCGAGCGCCGCGGCGTCCAGCGCCGCGCGCGCCGCCAGCTCGGCCCGCGACAGATCGCCGAGCCGGCGCAGGAGATCGTGCAGCTCGTCGGCGTCGCGCGCCCGCCGGCCCTCCGCGAGCTGCTGCAGCTCGGCCTCCACCTCGGCGAGCACGTCCGCGTCGAGCAGCTCGCGCAGCTCGCCGCCGCCGATCAGCTCGCGGAGCAGGTTGCGATCCAGCGTGAGCGCCTGCGCCTTGCGCTCCGCCAGCGGCGCGTCGCCTTCATAAAGGAAGGCGGCGACGTAGTCGAACACGAGCGAGCGCGCGAACGGCGACGCCGCCTCGGTGACGGCCGGCTCGATCCGGATCTCGCGCGACCGGATCTTGCGCAGCACCTCGGTGAGCGCCGGCACGTCGAACACGTCGCGCAGGACCTCGCGGTACGTCTCGAGCGTCACCGGGAACGCCGGGAACCGGAGCGCGACGCCCATCAGCTGTTGCGCGCGCAGCCGCTGCGCCCACAGCGGCGTGCGCTGGCCGGGGCGCCGCCGCGGCAGGAGCAGGGCGCGCGCGGCGTTCTCGCGGAAGTGCGTCGCGAACACGCTCGAGCGCGACAGCTCGTCGACGAGCACCGTCTCGAGGTCGTCGGGATCCGGGATCAGCCGATCGTCGTCGGGCAGGACGTCGCCGTCGGCGAACCGGAGCGCGATGCCGTCGTCGGTCCACAAGGGGTGGATCGGGTACCCGAGGTCGGCCTCGAGCTGGCGCCCCAGCGCGAGCGCCCACGGCGCGTGGATCCGGCTGCCGAACGGCGACAGGATGCAGACCCGCACGTCGCCGAGCTCGTCGCGGAAGCGCTCGATCGTGATCGCGCGATCCGTCGGCACGGCGCCCGTGGCCGCGCGCTGATCGGCCAGGTACTTCATCAGGTTGTCGGCGGCGAGCCCGTCGAGCTTGTACGCGGACCCAAGCCACGCGCGCGCGCCCGCCGGGTCCGTCGCGAGGCGCGTGTCGAGCTCGCGGCAGAACGCACCGAGCGCCGCGCCCAGCTCGATCGGCCGCCCCGGGCCTTCGCCGCGCCAGAACGGCATCTTCCCGGGCTCGCCCGGCGCCGGCGACACGATCACGCGGTCGCGCGTGATGTCCTGGATGCGCCAGGTCGTGGCGCCGAGGATGAACGTCTCGCCCTTGCGGCTCTCGGCGACCATCTCCTCGTCGAGCTCGCCGACGCGCGGCCCGCTCGGGCCCACGTGCACCGCGTACGTGCCGCGATCGGGGATCGTGCCGCCGGAGACCACGCTGAGCAGGCGCGCGCCCTTACGGCCGACGAGCACATCGGTCTGGCGGTCCCACGTCAGGCGCGGCCGGAGCTCGGCGAACTCGTCGGACGGGTAGCGCCCCGCCAGCATGTCGAGCACGCCGACCAGCGCGGCGCGCGGCAGGTCGCGGTAGCTCGCGGCGCGGTGCACGAGCCGGGCGAGATCGTCGACGCGCCACGGCTCCGTCGCGACCATCGCGACGATCTGCTGCGCGAGCACGTCGAGCGCCGAGTCCGGCACGCGGATCGACTCGACCTCGCCGTCGAGCATCCGCCGCGCGACGACGGCGGCCTCGAGCAGATCGCCGCGGAACTTCGGCAGGATCCGCCCGCGCGACGTGCCGCCCACCTGGTGGCCGGCGCGGCCGATCCGCTGCAGCCCGCGCGAGACCGCGCCCGGCGACTCGACCTGGATGACCAGATCGACCGTGCCCATGTCGATGCCCAGCTCGAGCGACGACGTCGCGGTGATCGCGCGCAGCCGGCCCGCCTTGAGCGCCTCCTCGATCTCGAGCCGCTGGTGGCGCGCGACCGAGCCGTGGTGCGCGCGGACGAGCTCGGTGCCCGCGGGCGACCGGCCGGTCGCGACTGCCAGATCGGTGAGCGACTGCGCCACGCGCTCGGCGAGCCGCCGCGAGTTGACGAAGATGATCGTCGTCTGGTGGGCGAGCAGCATGTCGAGCAGCTGCGGGTAAATGAGCGGCCACATGCCGCCGCCGTCCTGGCCCGGGCCGGCCGGCCCCGGCCCCGGCGCCGCCGCCTGCGGCTGCTCCATGTCCGGGGTGGGCACGATGATCTCGAGATCGAGCGCGGGGCGGGCGCTCGCGTCGACGATCTCGACCGGGCGGTCCCCGCCCAGATATCGAGCCACCTCGATAAGTGGCCGCTGGGTCGCCGACAGGCCGATCCGCTGCGGCTCGGCGCCGCCGCGCGACGTCACGAGGTGCGCGAGCCGCTCGAGCGTCAGCGCGAGGTGGATGCCGCGCTTGGTCGGCGCGAGCGCGTGGATCTCGTCGACGATGATCGTGTCGACGCCCGCGAGCCGGTCGCGCGACTGGCCGGCCAGCACGAGGTACAGCGACTCGGGCGTCGTGATGAGGATCTGGCCCGGCTGCTTGCGCTGGCGCTCGCGCTCCTTGGCCGGCGTGTCGCCGGTGCGGACGTCGACGGTGATCGCGGCCCCGGCGCCGAGCCGCTGCAGGCCGGCGAGCGGGGCGCGCAGGTTGCGCTCGACGTCGTAGGCGAGGGCCTTGATCGGCGAGACATAGACGACGCGCGTGCCGTCGCGCGTGCCGTCGCGCGTGCCGTCGTGCGTGCCGGCGCCGGCGCGGGCCAGGCGATCGAGGCAGTACAGGAACGCAGCCAGTGTCTTGCCGCTGCCGGTCGGCGCCAGCATGAGCGTGTGCTGGCCGCTGGCGATGCTGGCCCAGCCGCGGCGCTGGACCTCGGTCGGGGCCAAAAAGCTCTGGCGGAACCAGGTCCGGGTCGCGTCGCAGAATGGCGCGAGCGGATCAGCGGCATCGGCAGCGGCGGCCACGCCGGACGTATAGCAAGCCGCCGCCTGGCGCCGGCCGGCGGCCGGTCCGTAGTTGACCGGCCGCTGTCAGGTAAGGCGCCGAAGCTCGCGCCGAATGGGCCGGCGCGCCGGTTGCCGCCAGCGCGCCGGCCATCCGCGGTCGCAGTTACGCAAGCGCCGGCAATCCTTCAGCTTCTGAGCTAGGTCCGAGTTGACATAATATCGATTCTGCGACGTTACTTTCTGCTCGAAGGAGACGGGGGCCCAACGCCCGCGGGCGCTCCGCGCGCAGCTTCACGGTGGGCTCGGACGCGGCGGCAGATCGCACAGGAGCAAGCGATCCCAGCCGGGCTCGTCCCCGCCGACGGCGGCCAGGAGCGCGAGCGCGACGCCGATGGCGCCGTCGAGGAAGTCCGGCGCGGCCGTGTGCACCGGCGTGAGATCGGTCGCCGGATCGCGCGCCCGCCGCGACGTGAACCCGGCGACGCCTTCGCCCGGCCGGCGCATCGCCAGCGTGTGCTCGAACCAGCCGCGCGCCGCCTGGCGGAAGCGCTCGTCACCGGAGGCCTGGAAGCAGCGGTTGTAGAGGTGCGCGAGCCCGGCGGCGCCGTGGCACAACGGCGTGTCGACCACGCCGCACAGCTCCAGCGGCCGCGCCGCAGCCGTGAGCGCGAGCTCGCGCCACGCCGCCGCGTCCGCGCCGGTGCGCGCCGCGGCGCTCCACAGCGCGACCGCGATGCCCGGATCGCCATAGCACCACGCGGTCCGGGAGCGCTCTGGCTCGCGCGGCTCGCGCGGCTCGCGCGGAACCACCGCCGGGTCGGACCCAGAATCGGACGTGAGCTGGCGGCCGCGTGGCCCTGGCTCGCGCGGCTCGCGCGGCTCGCGCGGAACCACCGCCGAGTACCGGCTCCGCGGATGCGGCGGCAGCTCCCGCGCGCGGAGCCAGCGCCCCGCCCGCTCACACAGATCGCGCGCCTGCCGGGCCGCCGCCAGGAGCGCCGGATCGCCGAGGTCGCCGAGCTCGCTGCGCTCGCCGAGGTCGCTGCGCTCGCCGAGCTCGGCGACAATTCCCAGGAACGCGATCATCCCGGGAATGCCGTGAGCGACCCCGAGGTTGTAGTGCCCCCCCGGCGAGAGCTCGCGCTGCCACGCCGGGAGCTGCTGCGGCTCGGTGAACCAGGCCACCCCGTCCGGCGACGTCTCGGCCATCGCGGCGAGCTGCTCGACCACGCGGATGATGCCGGGCCGCGCGCTCGCCGCGCCCCCGCGCAAGCGCTCCACGAAGTACACCCCGAGCCCGGCCGCCCCCTTGATGAGCTCGCCGCCGAACGGCCACGGATCCCGCAGCGCGTCGATCAGCGCGCCATCCACCTCGGTCAGGAATTCATCAGCAGCTTCGCTCACATGCGCGAGCACCCAGCCCGCACCGGCGAGCCCGCCGTACAGCCCCAGGGACGAGACCGGCGCCTCGAGGTGCGCGTGGAGCGCCACGATGGCGGCGTCGAAGCGACTCGCAGAGAGCTCGTCATCAAACGCGCCTGCCACGTATGCCCACATAAGTGCTTCGTCAACCGGCGAACGCCGAGCGGGATCGATCCGGTCCAAATCCAGGGCGATCGCGCGCGCCGCGGCACGCGCCTCCGCGGCGAGATCTCCGTCGAGCACGGGCTCCCAAGACATCGGACGACCGTACATCAGTACGCATCAACACCAAAACATTTTCGCGCCCGTGCTCGTCAGTAGGCACGAACACAAGAACAAGCGAGGGACTTACCTCACGAGTACGATCGGGTATCGATACTAGACCTCCGTATGCGAGATCCTCTGGCCGATGCATCGGCCATGAGGCCGCATTCTCGATGGGATCTGCGGGCGCGACTACCCCAGCGATACCCATTACCCCGGCGATACCCGATGCGCTGTGCGCGCGCGCCACGGCACCGTGCGCGTACGCGCGCGCCTGCGCCTGCGCACGCTGCACGCGTCTTCAGCGAGCGTTTTTCCGTCGAGCAATGCGCGCGTGAACGCGCGTGAACGAGACCCATTCAGTCGCCTCGATGGCATCGCTCGGCCGTACATCGGTACGCATCGATACCAACTGATTTCACGGCGGCGCCCGTCGGTGGGCATCCACACAGAACAATCTTGAGAGCTCGATTTGATGGGTATGCATCGTCACAAAATAAATAGGCCGATAAAAAACAGGCTATTGAGACCACATCCCACCACTCCAGATCTTTATTTTTGATGCATATAGAGCTTGGAATATAGATTTCTATATGAGAGTTTCTCGGGACGATGAAGAAATCGACCACGAAGCTTCAGCTGAAGAAGAGCACCGTCCGCTTCCTGCAGGACAACGTGCTCGCGGGCGTTCACGGGGGTGCTGATGCCTTTCGCGGTGGCCCCACCAACGACATCATCCTCTGCTTCCAGGGCCAGGCCGCCGGCGACACCGACGGCCGGCGTGCGTAGCGAGCCGGGTCAGCGAGCGGCGGCGGCGGGCTGACAGCGAGTGGCGCGCGCCTTCAAAGCGGCGCCCAGCGCGATCCGTAGCGAGCCGGATCAGCGATCCCGGATCAGCGATCCCGGATCAGCGATCCCGGATCAGCGATCGAAGACCAGGGACGGAGCGGCGTAGTGATCGCAGCGCCAGGACTGGGTGGCGAGCGGGCCTGAGGCCAGGAGGCGATCGCGCTCGAACGCGAGGTGCTTCACCCCCTTGCCGGTGGGGATCTTGGCGACCTGGAACAGCTCTGCGTCCCAGAGCTTCACGATCCCGTCACCGCTGGAGGTGGCGATCAATGCGTCCTGCGCGTCGATCGCCACCGCGAGGATGAAGTTGACGTGCGCCTCGATCGAGGTGCGCAGCTGCCAGGTCGCGCAGCTCCAGATCGTCAAGGTCCCGGCGTACGTGCCGGTCGCGAGCCAGCTCCCATCGGAGCTCCACGCCGCGGCCGCCACGGGCCCGGCGTGCTGGAGCGTGGCCTCGAGCTTGCCGCTGCGGTCCCAGATGCGCGCGTTGCCGTCCTGGCTCAGCGTCACGAGCCGCACGCCGTCGGGCGAGAACTCGGCGCCGAGCAGGGCCGCGTCGTGCTCGAGCCGGACCTCGCCCGATAGATCGTCGCTGGACAGGAGCCACGCCGTGGCCTTGCCCCCGAGCCCCAGCGCGCTCTCGAACGCGAGCAGCGTGCGGCCGTCCTTCGACAACCTGAGCTCGGTCACCGCCCCGACCCGGTGCTCGGCGAGCCGCTGCCCCGTCGCGAGGTCCACGACGGCGATCGTCCCGCGGTCGCAGACCGCCGCCCGCCGGCCATCGGGGTAGACGACGATGCAGGACACGCCGTCTCCGGGCGGGCTGAACGGATGCTGCAGGTCCCGCTTGCCGTCGATCACGTGGAGGACGCCCTCGGCATCGGCCGCGACGGCGATCCGCCCGTCGGGGGACAGCGCGCCTCGCACGGTGCCCGGCACGGGCCACGGCTGCTCGGCGGAGGACGCGAGATCCCAGAGCGCGACCCCGCCGGGCCCGATGCGCGCCAGCCGGCCGCCGGCCACCACCGCCCGGACCCCGTCGTCCTGCTCCACCGGGACCTGCGCGAGCGGCGTCACGTAGGTCCGCAGCCGCGACTGGCGGTGCAGATCCCAGAGCTTGGCGGTGCCCGACCAGCTCGCCGTCATGAGGCGCCGGCCGCTCGGATCGAGGGCGATGCGCCGGAGGGACCCGCCGTGGTGAAACGCGGCGGTCTGGACGTTGTGGAGCAGATCCCACACGCGCGCGGTGCCATCGGTCGCGGCGGTGACGAGCTGATCGCCGGGGGCGAAGCTCACCACGTTCACCTGGGCCGTGTGCCCCCGCAGCGTGGCGAGCGGCTCGCCGGTGTCGAGGCTCCAGAGCCGCGCCGTCGTGTCGGCGCTCGCCGTGGCGATCCGCCGCGAGCTCGCGTCGACGGCGATATGCATGATCCGGTCCTCGTGCCCCGCGAGCCGGTAGAGCAGCTGGCCGTTGCGCGCGTCCCACGCCCGGGCCGTCTTGTCGACGCCCGCCGTGAGGACGCGCTCGCCGGTGGGATCGAAGACGGCGTTCCAGACGGTGCCGGTGTGGCCCTCGAGCTGGATCGGCGCCCCGCCCTCGATCGGCCAGATGGCCGCGCTGCTCCCGCCGGCGGTCACCAGGCGCGTGCCCGCGGGATCGAAGGCGACGGCTTGCACGCGCTCGGTGTGCGCGCTCCACGTGCGCGGCCTCGGGGCGCGGGGATCCCAGAGCGCGACGGTGCCATCGGCGCGCGCGACGGCGACGCGCGCGCCGTCGCGCGTGACCGCGATGGCGTAGGCGGCGCTGCGGGCGACCTCGGCCGAGGCGCGCACCTTGCCGTCGCCGGTCCACAGCCGGAGCGTCCCCGTCACGTCGGCGGTCACGATCTCGCCGCCCGGGCTCCACGCGGCCGCGACCGGCGGCGCGTGGCCGGGCAAGACGAGGAGCTCGCGCCCGGTCGCGGCGTCCCAGACGTGGACGGCGGCGTCCTGGCCGGCGGTCAGGACGCGCTTGCCGTCGGGGCCGAACGCGGCGAACAGGAGCTGGCCGGCGCGCGCGTCGAGCGTCGCGAGCTCGGCGTCCTTCGACTCGCGCGCCCGCGCCAGCATGAAGAGCAGCGCGGTCGAGCGGTCGCCGCGCCGGTACGCCGCCTCGAGCGCCGCGCGCGCCTGGTCCACGGCCCCGCCGAGCAGGGCCTGCTGGCCGCGCTCGACGAGGCTCTGCACGAGCTGCTGCTCGATCTCGCGCGCCCGCGCGTCGGCGATCTGGCGCTGCTCGGCGGTCTCGCCGCGCAGCCAGTACATGATCGCGAGCGCGATGCCGAGCATGGCGAACGCCGTGATCAGCGCGAGCCGGCGCAGCCGCCGCCCGCGCGCGGCCGCGGCGCTGCTGGCATCGGCGAACGCCCGCTCGGTCGCCGTCAGCCCCTGCCCTTCGTGATGGCGCCGCCACCACTCGAGCTCCGCGAGCGGCTCGCCGCGCCACAGGAGGCCCGGCGCGTGGCCGCGCTCGTCCCACTGCCGCGCCGCGGCGCGCAGCTGATCGCGCATGCGCGCGCTGTCGGCGTCCTCGCGGATCCACTCGTGGACGCGCGGCCACGCCGCGAGCAGCGCCTCGTGGATGATCTCGACGCGCGGGCCGTCCTCGTGCTCGGCGATGACGAGCAGCCGCGCCGCGACCAGCTTGTCGATGACGACGCCCGCGCTCGGGCTGGCGAGCACCTCGCCGAGGTCGGCGACGGAGAGCTGCGCGCGCGTGCCCTCGGCGGTCACCAGGTGGCGGAACGCCTCGCGCACGAGCCGCCGCTCCTCGGCACCGAGCGCGGTGAGCGTCTCCTCGGCGTGCCGGCCGAGCGCGCCGCCGACCCCGCCCATCGCCTCGTAGGCGCGGCGCGTCAGGCGCCGGAACTGCCGATCGCGCAGCTCCCACAGCCGCGACGCCGTGAACGACAAGAGCGCCAGCGCGCCGGGGTGCCCGGCGACCGCGCTGGCCATCTCGGGCGCGAGCTCGGGATCGGACAGCTCGTAGCCGACGCGCCGCGCGGGCTCGACGATCGTGCGGATCAGGTCCTCCTGCGAGGGGTTGCCGAGGAAGAACACCGCCGTCGCCAGGCGGGAGCCGAGCACGGGCAGCGCCGCGGCGCGCATCATGAAGTCGTCGCGCAGGGTGCCGACCACGCGGATCCGGCCGTTCGGCACGGACGCGAGCGCGTCCACGGTCACGGCGAACCGCTCGCGCTCCGCGTCGTCGCGGCACATCGTGAACAGCTCCTCGAGCTGATCGATGACGATCACGACCAGCCCGTCATCGGGCGTGCCGGCGGCCAGCGCCGCGGCGGCCGCCTGCAGCCCGGCGACGTCGGGCGCGTCGAGCAGCGCGCGCAGATCGGCCGCGACCATGCGGGCGGCGCCGAGCCGCGTCGCGAGCGCGGCGACCGGCCGGTTCCCGGGGCGCAGCGTCACCACGCGCGTCCCGATCGGCAGCGCGGGCGCGACGCCGGCGTTCACGAACGAGCTCTTGCCGGCGCCCGACGCGCCGACCACGATCTGCAGCGGCGTCGTGCGCAGCCGGTTCGCCAGCGCGTCCACCTCGCGCTCGCGGCCGACGAACCGCGCGGCATCGGCGGCCGAGAACGCCTCGAGCCCGCGGTACGGCGCGCGCTCCTCGGAGCTGGTCCGCGCGTCCACGGCCGAGCGCGGGAACGCGTGCTCGCCGAGCCAGTCCCAGAGGCCGGGATCGTGGTGCTCGAACCCGTGCGGCGCCGCGATGAGGCGCGCGCGGCCGCGGTCGGGGCCGTCGAAGCAGAACAGCTCGTCGTCGGTGCCGGGCGTCGGCGGCGCGACCTGCGCGAGCGGCCACAGGACGAGCGCGCACCGGCCGTCTCGCTCGAGCAGCACCGGCTGCAGATCGGGCGGCGCGGGCCCGCGGAGCACCTCGAGGCGGCGGCGCGGGCGGCGCAGCCCCATCCAGCTCTCCGACGCGCCGCTGCGCACGACGACGAGCCGGTAGTCGAGCACGAACGCCGCGGCGCGGAGCAGCCGGCCGAGCACCAGCACGAGCTGCGCCAGCTGCGACCGGACCAGATCCTCGCTGGCGCCGCGCGGATCGGTCGCCGGATCGAGCGCGAGCACGGGCTCGATGGCGTCATCGGTCCCCTCGGGCGGGACCAGCAGATCGACGAGCGGCGGGATCGGGTACGCGCCGCGCTGCGCCGCCAGCGCCCGCACGAGCAGGCGCATCAGCCGGACGCGCTCGGACTCGTCGAGCGTCCGCCGCCCCAGCTCGCGGAGCAGCCCGTCGGCGACCGGATCGATCCGCGCCTCGCGCACCTGCGCGCGCGACGCGAGCACCAGCGCGAGCAGGTAGCGGATGAACGTGCGGAACAGCTCGCGCGCGGCGTCGCGCGCCTGGTGCGCATTGCGCGCGCCCTCGAGCGCGGCCACCGCCTCGGCGAGCGGCTGCGGCGCCTCGGCGACCCACGTGTCGTGGAGGCTGCGCTCGAGGCGCGGCAGCTCGGCTGGATCCTCCGCCAGCCCGGCGGCGACCCGCAGCGCGGCGGCGAGCTCGAGCGCGCTGCCCGGCCGATCCTCGGGGCGCTTGGCGAGCGCGCGCAGGAAGAAGCGATCGAGGGCCACGGGGTGCTCCCCGCCGAGCGGCGGCGGCGGCTCGTGCAGGTGCAGGTTGGCGAGCCCCTCCATCGAGGTCGCCCGGAACGGCCGGTGGCCGGAGAGCGCCTCGTACGCGAGCACGCCGAGCGCGTAGAGATCGGCGCGCGGGCCGACGGTGCCGCCGTTCCACTGCTCGGGCGCCATGTACGGCGGCGAGCCCATCGTCGTGCCGGTGGCGGTGAGCTCGGACGCGAGCGGCACGCCGGGGTCAGTGGCCTCGATCGTGGCGGCGATCGTCCCGTTCCGCGACGGCGCCAGGGGCTCCGGGCCGGCCGCCGCGGGCTTGCTGCTCACGCTCTCGCCCGGCTGCGCCTGCTCTTGCGCCTGCGCCTGCGCCTGCGCCTGCGCCTGCGCCTGCGCCTGCACCTGCGCCTGCGCGAGCAGGAGCTGCGAGGACTCGCCCGGCTCGTCGTCCTCGAGGAGCAGCTTGGCGATGCCGAAGTCGAGGAGCTTGGGCAGGAGCCGCCCGGCCCGCTCGATCACCATCACGTTCGACGGCTTGAGATCGCGGTGCACGATCCCGCGCTCGTGCCCCGTCTGCACCACCTCGGCGATCCGCTCGAAGAACGGCACCAGCTCGGGCAGCGCCAGCGGGCCCCGCTGCGAGAGCCAGCGATCGAGCGGCGTGCCGTGCACCATCTCCATCGCGATCCACAAAAGGCCGTCCTCCCGCTCGACGCCGAACGCGTAGACGTGCGCCGCGAACGGGTGATCCAGCCGCGACGCCAGGCGCGCCTCGCGCAGGAACCGCTGGATCATCACCTGGCTGGCGCGCAGCCGGCCGTGCAGCACCTTGATGACGGCCTCGCGGCCGAGCAGCGGCTGCTCGGCGCGGTAGACGGCGCCGTACGCGCCCTCGCCGATGCGCTCGCGGAGGACGAACTCGCCCACCGTCCGCCCACTCAGCTCGTCACGCGTCGCCATCCGAATCGCCATGGTAACACCGCGCCCGCCGGGCTTCGCGCGGCGGTCGGCTCGAGGATACCCGGGTCGCGGTTGCACCAGGCCATGCGTGTTACCCAGGGGTCCCTGGGGCGCGGGCGCCGGTACTGGTGCTTACGCATCACGGTCTTTGCATCACGGAGCCAACAGATGCAGCGCATATCAATGCGTATTGCGCGATCGCGACTACACATCTAACGGGCGCGACTCGCGAACATCATGTGAGGCATGCAGCATGGCATTCATATTTCGGATTACACAATCCCGGACATACTAAAAACTCGTTGTATCATCCCTGGTGAAATGCAATCTTGTTTGCAGGCCAATGAAAAAGACCAACACCAAACTGCATCTCAAGACCAACACCATTCGCATGCTGCAGACCGATGCTCTGGATCGGGTCAACGGCGGGGGGAGCTTCACGTGCACCGACATGATGACGGGCTGCAGCCACCCCCCGCAGCACCAGCCGGGGAGCGGCAACCCCCACAACAACGGCAACGGCAACGGCGGCAACGGCGGTAACGGCAACCCCGGCAATCCCTAGCTCGTCGCAGGAGCCGCTGGGGAGCGGCGCGGCATTACACAGGACAAGGCCTCTGCAGCGGTCGCATCGCCGCAGATGATGTGGTTTCAGGTCGAGCGCGCTAGCGGTCGCAGCGCCAGGACTGCGTCGCGCGCGTGCCCGTGACCAGGAGCTGGCCGGGCTCGAACGCCAGGTGCGCCGCGCCCATCCCCGTGGGGATCCGGGCGACCTCTTGGTACGTCGCCACGTCCCAGAGCTTGACGACGCCGTCGCCGGCGACGCTGGCGATCAGGGAGTCGCGCTCGTCGATCGCCAGCGCGTTGATGTAGTTGACGTGCGCGGCGATGACCTTGCGCGCCTGCCAGGTCGCCCGATCCCAGATCGTCAACGCGCCGGCCCGGGTACCGGTCGCGAGCCAGCTGCCCTTCGCGCTCCACGCCACCATCGCCACGGGCGCGGCGTGGGGGAGCGTGGCTTCGAGCCGCCCGTCGCGGCGCCAGACGCGCGCCGTGCTGTCGATGCTCAGCGTCACGAGCCGCGCGCCGTCGGGCGAGAACTTCGCGTCGAGCAGGCCCGCGTCATCCGCGAGCTGGACCGCACTCGATAGATCGCTCGGCAGGAGCCACGCCGAGGCTTTGCGCTGGAGCTGCGCGGAGGCGTTCTCGAACGCGACCAGGGCGCCGCCGTCCCTGGACACACCGAGCTCGCTCACCGGGCCGACCTGCCGCTCGGCGATGAGCCGCCCGGTCGCGAGCTCCCAGATGGCGAGCCGGCCCCCAGGGCTGCCGGTCACCGCGCGCCGGCCGTCGGGGAAGATCGCGACGCACGTTACGCCCTGGGGAGGCCCACGGAACTGCCGCTGCAGGGCCCCGCGGCCGTCGAGCACGGAGATGACGCCCTGCTCGTCGGCTGCGACTCCGACCGTGCCATCGGGCGTCAGCGCCCCGCCGACGAGGGCCGGCGCGGTCCACGTCCAGCGGGCCTCCGACGCGAGGTCCCAGACCGCGATCCCGCGCGGCCCGATGTGCGCCAGCCGGCCGCCCTCCACCATCGCCGAGTAGATGCTGGTGACTCCGTCGGCCCACGCGCCGGCGACCGGCGAGGCGTACGTCGCGAGCCGCGACTGGCGGCGCAGATCCCAGATCTTGGCGGTGCCCGCCCAGCCCGCCGTCACCAGGCGCTGGCCTGTTGGATCGAGGTCGACCGCGCTCAAGAACCCGCCGTGGAGATACGTGGCTGCCTCGACGCCGTGGACCAGGTCCCATACCCGGGCGGTCCCGTCGGCCGAGGCGCTGACGAGCTGATCGCCGGGCGCGAACGCCACCGCCGTCACCTGGGCCGTGTGCCCGCGCAGCGTGACGAGCAGCTCGCCGGTATCGAGGCTCCACAGCCGCACCGTCGTGTCGGCGCTCGCGGTCGCGATCCGGCGCGCGCGTACGTCGACGGCGAGGCCGGTCACCCGGCCGTCGTGCCCGACGAGCCGGTGCAGCGGCTTGCCGCTCTGCGCATCCCAGACGCGCGCCGTCTTGTCGAGGCTCGCCGTGATGACCCGCTCGCCCGTGGCATCGAAGACGGCGTGCCAGATGGCGTCGGTGTGCCCCACGAGCCGGGCGAGCTCTTTGCCCTCGAGGGACCACACGACGGCCTGGCCAGACCTGCCGGCAGTGACGATGCGCGCGCCCGCTGGATCGAAGGCGATCGCCTCGGCCCTGGCGGGATCCGCCTGCCACGTCGCGTGGAGCGTGCCGGCGGCGGTGTCGACGAGCGCGACGTTGCCGCCGACCCGCGTGACGGCGAACCGCGCGCCGTCGGCCGAGAACGCGATGCGAATGGGCGTACGCTGCGCGCCGCGGATCGCGGCGCGCAGCTGGCCGTCTGCCGTCCACAGCCGGATCACCCCCGCCGCGTCGGCCGTCGCGATCTCACCGGCCGGGCTCCACGCGGCCACGACCGGCGGCGCGTGATCGCCCAGCGCGAAGCGCTCGCGCCCCGTCGCGGCGTCCCAGATCTGGACCGCGGAGTCCGAGCCTTCGGTCAAGACGCGCGCGCCGTCGGGGCTCCACGCGGCGAACCAGATCTGGTCGGCGCGCGTCTTGATCGTCGCGAGCTCGGCGTGCTCGGACGCGTGCGCCCGCGCGAGCATGAAGTGCAGCGCGGGCGAGCGATCGCCCAGCGCTTGCGCCTTGCCGAGGTACTTCTGCGCCTCCTCCACGTACCCGCCGAACAGGGCCTGCTGGCCGCGCTCGCGGAGGTTCTGCACGAGCTGCGCGTGGAGCTTCTCCGCCTGCTCGGCGACGAGGCTGCGCTGCTCGGCGGCTTCGCCGCGCAGCCAGTACATGATCGCGAGCGCGATGCCGAGCACCGCGAACGCCGTGATCAGCGCGACCCGGCGGCGCCGCCGCCCGCGCACCGCCGCCGCGCGGCTGGCATCGGCGAACGCACGCTCGGTCGCCGTCAGCCCGTGCCCCTCGTGATGGCTCCGCCACCACTCGAGCTCGGCGAGCGCCTCATCGCGCCACAGGAGGCCGCGCGCGCGCTCCCGCTCGTCCCACTGCCGCGCGGCCACGCGCAGCTGATCGCGCATCCGCGCGCTGGCGGCGTCCTCGTGGATCCACCCCTGGACCCGCGGCCACGCCGCGAG
>Ga0247790_10000164_pt1 | contig 34819 bp, 27 predicted proteins | sample UWRJS171409R4_FD_179913 | JGI IMG/M metagenome (GOLD analysis project Ga0247790, IMG submission 179913) | Soil microbial communities from Arlington Agricultural Research Station in Wisconsin, United States - UWRJ-S171-409R-4 | ecosystem: Environmental > Terrestrial > Soil > Agricultural land...
TGCTCGGCCGGAGCGCGTTCATCCCGGACGCAGACATGGAGGCGTTCACCGACTTCATCCTGCAGGTCACGTACCCGCCGAACCCGATCCGCGCGCTCGACAACTCGCTCACGCCCGCGCAGGAAGCCGGCCGCCAGCTCTTCGACAGCGTCAACTGCGGCATCCCGGCGTGCACGGACGGGACCTGCCCGCCCCTCCACTGCAGCAACTGCCACAAGATCGATCCGAGCTCCAACCCTGGCACCGCGGCGCCCGGCCTCTTCGGCACGTCCAGCCTCTACGTGGCCGACTTCAACCCCGAGGTCTTCAAGGTCCCCCACCTGCGCAACCTCTATCAGAAGGTCGGCATGTTCGGGAACCCCGAGCACCCGGGGTTCCTCCCCGGCGACAACGACCACAAGGGCGATCAGGTCCGCGGCTTCGGCTTCCTCCACGACGGCAACGTCGACACCGTGTTCCGCTTCATGCACGGCCTCAGCTTCTCCGATCTCATCACGGGCACCGGTAACGGCGGGTTCCCGACGTCGCCCCAGGGCGAGATCATGCGCGGGCAGGTGGAGGCGTTCGCGATGGCGTTCCCCACGAACCTCGCGCCGGTCGTCGGCCAGCAGATCACGCACACGGCCGAGAGCACCACGGCGGCCACAGCCCGCATCGATCTGCTCCGCCAGCGCGCAGACGCCGGCGAGTGCCAGCTGGTCGCCAAGACCGAGCTCCTGGGTACCGAGGTCGGCTTCGTGTACCTGGGCGGCGGCCAGTTCGCGACCGATCAGCGCGCGCTGCCGCCCTTCCACGAGGCCGCCCTCCGCTTCCTGACCACGCACGTCGGCCTCCCGGTGACGTACACCTGCGTGCCGCCCGGATCCGGCGAGCGCGTCGGCGTCGATCGCGACGGCGACGGCGCCTGGGACGGCGACGAGCGCAACGCGGGCACCGATCCCGCTGATCCGACCAGCAAACCGTAGCCCCCGAGCTCCGGCGAGGGCGCTGTCGAGCGTCCTCACCGTTCGCTCGCGGAGCTGCAGTACCCGGGTCGCGCGCGACTCACGTACAATCCCGTACGCGGGTGAATCCGCATCGCCGATGTGATTGTCCCCGCTCCGAGGCGCGTGAGGTTAGATCCCACGCATGTGGCTCGGCGCGCTGATCGGCGGCAGGTTCGAGGTCGAGCGACAGGTCGGCAGCGGCGGCATGGGCGAGGTGTTCCGCGCGCGCGATCGCGCCACGGATCAGGCCGTGGCCATCAAGCTCATCACCGACGGGCTGGGGCAGCGCCTCGCGCGCTTCGCGCGCGAGGTGGAGCTGCTCGCCGAGCTCTCTCACCCGGGCATCGTCCGCTACGTCTCGCACGGCGAGACGCCCGCGGGCGAGCTGTTCCTCGTCATGGAGTGGCTCGAGGGTGAGGATCTGCGGGGGCGCCTCGAGCGCGAGCCGCTCACGGTCGTCGAGGCGGTCAAGCTCGCGACGCGCGTCGCCGAGGCGCTCGGCGCCGCGCACGCGCGCGGCATCATCCACCGCGACCTCAAGCCCAGTAACCTCTTCCTCCCCGGCGGTCGGCCCGAGGACGTCAAGATCCTCGACTTCGGCATCGCGCAGCGCGAGCGGCGCACCCCGCTCACGAAGACCGGCACGCTGATCGGCACGCCCGGGTACATGGCCCCGGAGCAGGCGCGCAACAAAGGCGTGATCGACACGCGCGCCGACGTGTTCGCGCTCGGCTGCGTGCTGTTCCAGTGCCTGACCGGCGTGCCGGCGTTCGAGGGCGACAGCGCCGTGGCCATCCTCGGCAAGATCCTGTTCGGCGACACGCCGCGCATCAGCGCGCTGTGGCCGGACGCGCCCCGGGACCTCGACGCCCTCGTCGCGGCGATGCTGTCGAAGGATCCGTCGCTGCGCCCGAGTGACGGGGCCAACCTGGCGGCCGCGCTCGCGGCGCTCGGGCCCATGGCGTACACCGCCGCCGTCACCGCCGCGCCCCGCCAGCGCGCGGCGCAGTCCACGGCGATCACCGGCGGCGAGCGGCGGTTTCTGTCCGCCGTGCTCGTCGGCCTGCCCCCGGCGGGCGCGTCTCCGGAGCAGGCGCAGGCGCAGGAGGAGGCCCAGGGCGCGACCGCGCTCGCGCGCGCGATCCGGCCGTTCGGCGGCCGCCTCGAGCAGCTCGCCGACGGCGAGGCGATCATCCTGCTCGAGGCCGATCGCCAGGTCGCCACCGATCAGGCGGCCCAGGCGGCGCGCTGCGCGCTCGCGCTCCGCGAGATCGCGCGGGACCGCCCGATCGCGATCGCGATGGCCCGGGCCGAGTCCACGATGCGGCTGCCCGAGGCGGACGCGATCGATCGCGCGTCGCGGCTGCTCGCGCAACCGGCGCACGCGCCGGGCGCTCCACCAGCCTCGGCGCCGATCGTGCTCGACGAGGTGATCGCGGGCCTGCTCGACGCGCGGTTCGACGTCGTCGAGCGCGACGTCGGCTTCGTCCTGTGCGGCGAGCGCCCGCTCGCGCAGGGCGCGCGGACGCTCCTCGGCCGGCCGACCGCGTGCGTGGGGCGTGACTGGGAGCTGCGCGCGCTCGCCGGCATCCTCGACGAGTGCATCGAGGAGCCGAAGGCGCGGGCCGTGGTGGTGACCGCCGCGGCCGGCATGGGCAAGTCGCGCCTCGGCGCCGAGTTCGTGAGCCGCGTCCGCGAGCGCGAGGATCCGATCGCGATCTGGGTCGGCCGCGGCGACTCGCTGCGCGCCGGCTCGACGCTCGATCTGCTCGCGCAGGCGCTGCGCGGCGGGCTCGGCATCCAGGGCGGCGAGCCGCTCCCCGAGCGCGTCGAGAAGATCCGCGCGCGCGTCGCCGCGCGCGTGCCCGCGGCCGATCAGCAGCGCGTCGCGGAGTTCCTCGGCGAGCTCGTCGGCGTGCCGTTCCCCACCGAGGAGGGCAGTCCGGCGCTCAAGGCCGCGCGGCAAGACGCGCAGCTCATGAGCGAGCAGATGCGCAAGGCCTGGATGGACTTCCTCCAGGCCGAGACCGCCGCCCACCCCATCCTCCTCCTCCTCGAGGATCTCCACTGGGGCGACTTCGGCACGGTCCGCTTCATCGAGACCGCGCTCCGCGACCGCGCCGACCGGCCGTGGATGGTGCTCGCCCTCGCCCGCCCCGAGCTCTACGAGACGTTCCCCAAGCTCTGGGCCGATCGGCAGAACGTCCAGGAGATCCGCTTGAAGGAGCTCGGCAGGAAGGCCGGCGAGCGCCTCGTCCGCCAGGTCCTCGGCGACCGCGCCGGGCCCGAGCTGATCGAGCGCCTCGTCACGCAGGCCGACGGCAACGCGTTCTACCTCGAGGAGCTGATCCGCGCCGCCGCCGACGGCAAGAACGGCGCCCTGCCCGAGACGGTGCTCGCCATGGTCGAGACGCGGCTCGCCCGGCTGTCCGTCGAGGCGCGCCGCGTGCTGCGCGCCGCCAGCGTGTTCGGCGAGGTCTCGTGGGAGAGCGGCGTCACGCTGCTGCTCGGCGGCGCCATGGGCGAGACGATGGTCAGCGACTGGCTCGGCAGGCTCGCCCAGCAGGAGATGCTGGTGCTCCGGCCCGAGAGCCGGTTCTCCGGCGAGCGCGAGGTCGCGTTCCGCCACGCCCTGCTCCGCGAGGGCGCCTACGCGACGCTCACCGACGAGGATCAGCGGCTCGGCCACCGCCTCGCCGGCCAGTGGCTCGAGCAGCACGGCGAGACCGATCCCATGGTGCTCGCCGGACACTTCGAGCGCGGCGGCGACGGCGCCCGCGCCGCGAGCTTCTACCTGCGCGCGTCCGAGCAGGCGTTCCACGTCCTCGACTTCGCAGCCACCGTGGCCCGCGCCGAGCTCGGCCTGCGCTGCGCGCCGCCGCTGGAGCTGCGGCTCGCCCTGATCGGCATGCGCTGCGAGGCCCACTGCCAGGAGATGCAGCGGATCGCGGCCGCGATGCCCGACGCCGAGGAGCTCCTGCGCGCGGCGCCGCCCGGCTCCATCCCGTGGGCGCAGGGGCACCTCGCGTACAGCGAGGGCACGCTGGTGGCCGGCCGGATCCCGGATCTGCTCGCGGCGATCGCGCTGCTCCGGCAGGTCGCGCCCGCCCCCGAGGCGCTGGGCCGCATGGCGCTGTGCTTTCTGGCCGGCATCTGCATCCTCGACGCGCTCGGGCAGGTCCCGCAGGGGATCTCGCTCGAGGTGCAGTTCTTCGCGGTGATCGGCTCGCGGGGCGATCGCGAGCCGCTCGCCCGGTTCTGGTGGAACGTCCTCCTGGGGCTGCGGGCCTCCTACGCGCACGAGGATCCGTGGCTGGGTCTCCGGCACAGCGAGGACAACCGGGCGCTGTTCGAGGTGCTCGGCAGCGAGCGGGTGCACCTCAACATGCAGCTGTTCCGCGGCATGAACCTCTGGTACCTCGGCGCGATCGAGGCGGCGGAGCGCAAGCTCTCGGCGATCGAGGCGGCGGATGTCGCGCTCGGCGTGGCCAGCTCGCTGCGGCGGTTCTGCCTGGCCTGGCTCCTCGCCGACCGCGGCGCGCTCGACGAGGCGCGCGCCCTCGCGGCCCAGCTCGCCGAGCACGGCCGCGCGCACCACCTGCCGATGGAGGAGGCCCGGGGCCGCTGGGTCCTCGCGGAGACGCTCCGCCGGGCGGGCGCGCTCGACGACGCCGAGCGCGAGGCGCATATCGCGCTCGAGATGGCCGTCCCGATCGAGCGCCCGGGCGTCCAGGGGACGCTCGCGGCGCTCCGCCTCGCCCAGGGCCGCACCGCGGAGGCGCTCGCCACGGCCGAGGACGCGGTCGCCCGCTGCGAGGCCATGGGCGCGTGCGGCATGTTCCGCGGCGCGTTCGTGCGCCTCGTCCGCGCCGAGGCGCTGCATGAAACGGCGTCGCACGCCGCGGCCCGGCGCGCCATCACCGACGCGCGGGCGCGCCTCGTCGCCATCGCCGATCGGATCACGGATCCCGTCTACCGGCAGACGTTCCTGGAGCGCATCCCCGAGCACGCCCGGACGCTCGAGCTCGCGCGCGCGTGGCTCGGCGAGCCCGCTCCGGAGGCATAGCGGCGCGGGCGCCGCCGGAATACGAGCGGGGGCTGGACGCGCCGGGCGCGCCGGGATACGAGCGTAGGATGTCTCAAGTCAACCACCGCTTCACGCTCGCGGCGCGCCCCGTCGGCATGACCAAGCCCACCGACTTCGCCTACGGCGAGGCTCCGGTCCGCGAGCCCGCGGCCGGCGAGATCCTGGTGAAGGTCCGCTACATCTCGCTCGATCCCGCGATGCGCGGCTGGATGAACGATTACAAGTCGTACATCGCACCGATCGGGATCGGCGAGCTGTTCCGTGCAGGCGCGATCGGTGAGGTGGTGGCCTCGAACGATCCGGCGTTCGCTCCCGGCGATCACGCCCTCGGCATGCTCGGCGTGCAGGAGTACGCGACCGTCGCGGCCAAGGACGCGACGAAGATCCTGCCGATCGCGCCGCTGCCGCTGTTCCTCTCCGGGCTCGGCATGCCCGGGCTCACCGCGTACTTCGGGCTGCTCGACGTCGGCCGGCCGCAGCCGGGCGAGACCGTCGTCGTGTCGGGCGCGGCCGGCGCGGTCGGCGCTCAGGTCGGTCAGATCGCGAAGATCAAGGGCTGCCGCGCCGTCGGCATCGCGGGCGGCGCGGACAAGTGCGCGTACCTGCGCGAGCTCGGCTTCGACGCGGCGATCGATTACAAGGCGGAGGACGTCGCGGCGGCGCTCCGCGAGCACTGCCCCGATGGCATCCACGTGTTCTTCGACAACGTCGGCGGCGCCATCCTCGACGCGGCGCTCGCGCGGCTCGCGCTCCGCGCGCGCGTGGTCATCTGCGGCGCGATCTCGCAGTACAACGCGACCGACCGGGTCACCGGCCCCGCGAACTACCTGTCGCTGCTCGTCAACCGCGCGTCGATGACCGGCATGATCGTGTTCGATTACGCCGCCCGGTACCCGCAGGCGATCGCCGAGATGGCGGGCTGGATGTCCGAGGGCAAGCTGCGCTCGAAGGAGCACATCGTGCGCGGGCTCGAGAACTTCCCGTCGGCGTTCAACATGCTGTTCACCGGCGAGAACCACGGCAAGCTGATCCTCGAGGTGTGATGGCCGACGGCCGCGCCGACAGCCGCGCCGACGGCCATGCCGATCGCCGAGGCGATAGCCGTCGCGCGCGCTGGGCGAGCGAGCTCGCGGCCGCCGCGCGCGCGCACTGGACGCCCGAGCGGACCCGCGCGCTCACTGGCGGCAAGCGGCTCGCGGTGCTCCCCGCCGAGGCGCCGGTGCTCCTGCGCGCGCTCGGCCTGCTCCACCGCGACGCGACGATGCCCCCGGCGCAGGTCCGCAAGTTCCTGCAGATCAACCACGTCGTCCGCGTGCTCGAGCCGGCGCTCGCCGAGCTGCGCGCGCGCCACCCGGTGATCCGGATCGTCGACGCCGGCTGCGGCCGCTCGTACCTGACCTTGCTCCTCGCGTGGTGCGCGCGCGAGCGCTGGGGCCACCCCGTCGAGATCCTCGGCGTCGATCGCAATCCCGACGTGATCGCCGAGTGCCGCCGCCGCACCGCGCTCGCCGAGCTCGCCGACGTCGTGCGGTTCGAGGTCGCGCGCCTCGAGGACGTCCGCGCGCCGGACGTCCACGCCGTCGTCGCGCTGCACGCCTGCGACACGGCGACGTGCGACGCGATCGCGCTCGGCGTCGCGCGCGCCGCCACGCTGATCGCCGTCGCGCCGTGCTGCCAGGCCGAGCTCGCCCGCGCGTGGACCGAGCGCGCGGCAGCGCCGGACGGCGCCGGCCCGTTCGCGCCGATCTGGCGCACGCCGCACCTCCGCCGCGAGATCGCCGCGCACGTGACCGACGCGATGCGCGCCCTCCTCCTGCGCGCCGCCGGCTACCGCGTGACCACGATGGAGTTCATCGCGGCCACGCACACGCAGAAGAACACGCTCCTCCGCGCCGTCCGCGGCGATCCGGATCCCGCCGCCCGCGCCGAGTACGAGGCCCTGGTCGCCGCGACCGGCGGCCGCGGCCTCGCGCTCGCCGCGCGGCTGTGATCGCGCCGGGCCGCTGAGGCTGCCTCGCCCGCGAGAGACTGCGGGGCTGGGGAGAGTCTCCCCCCCACCCGTACGAGCCTTGCGCAACTCCAATCGATTCGCTGAGCTAGCCCCCGAGAGACGAGGTCTAACGTCACCACCTGGGGCTTTCTCGACGGGGAACCGCGCTCACGGCGGCACCACCGCGATAGCCCTCGAGCCGCCGCGGAGCTGGCGCTGATCCGGCGCTCCCAGATGGCGCGGTGGGTGCAGAACGCATCGCATCACATTCAGGAGGCCCGTGATGCGCTACTTCCTCGTGCTCGCAACGCTGCTCGGCGGCTGCTTGGCCGACACCAATGACACCGACTCCTCGGTCAGCGGAAACCAGGGAATCGATCAAGAAGGCTGCAAGGTCGAAGGCTCCCAGATCGGCCAGATCGGCCTCGCGATCGATCTCGGATCGCGGATGCTGACGTTCAGCAAATGGATCCCGAAGAGTGACTCGCCCGGCGAGTACGCGGGCTTCAACCTGACGCTCGCCGGCGGCGGCGAGATCCACTACATCGTCAAGGCTGGCGGCGAGCTGCACCCGAGCGAGTCGCTGAGCTGGGTCCACCCGAGCGGCATCAGCGGCGGCGCCAAGACGCCGGGCATCTCGAACATCGACCTCTGCCAGTGCGACAACTACGACGACGGCGGCGACGGCGGCGGCGGCGGCACCGGCGGTGGCGACACGGGCGGCGGCGGCAGCGGGCCGATCCTCTGAGACGGGCCGCGCGGCCGCGCCGCCGTCGGTAGCGCCGCGCCGCGCCGCGCCGCGCCGCGCCGCGCCGCGAGGCGCTGGCTCAGCCGATGTAGATCCGGCAGGTGCTCGAGCAGCCGTCACCGTCGGTGGTGTTGCCGTCGTCGCACTCCTCGCCCGGCTCGACCACGCCGTTGCCGCACACCGGCCCCGACGGCGGCGGCGGCGGCGGCGGGAGCTTGCAGAGGCTCGAGCAGCCGTCCCCGTCGGTGTGGTTGCCATCGTCGCACTCCTCGCCGGGATCGAGGACGCCGTCGCCGCACGATCCCGGCGTCGGCGGGCACAGCGTGCAGTCGTTGTGGCAGGCGTCGTCGTTGCTCGTGTTGCCGTCGTCGCACTCCTCGCCGTCCTCGACGACGCCGTTGCCGCAGACCGGCTCGCCGCCCCCGTCGTCCGGCGCGCACACGCCGTTGTTGTTGAACTCGTCGAGCGCGCTGACGAGGGCGCTGGTGGCGCTCGGGGGGAGCGAGCCGGTGCCGCACGGCGGGACCGAGAGGCTGCCGATCAGCGCGTCGGCGGCGGCGATCTCGTCGGCGATGTCGCCGGCGTACGCGCCGTTCGCGACGTTGAGCTTCGCGGCGGACAGCTGGTGCGCCAGCGCGACGAGGCCGTTGCCCACCACAGGCCCGCCGAAGATGCCGAGCACCTGCGCCTTGCTGTACGCGACGCTCCCCAGCGTGAGCGAGTCGACAGGCCACGACTCGGGGTGGTTCTTCCAGAACCCCTGGGTGAAGGCGCAGTCCTCCTCTTCGCCGTCGGCCTCTCCCGTCGAGGACGCGCCCCCGATCCCGTTCGTCGAGGTGCTGATCTCACAGCCCACCAGGGGAGTCGTGAGCAACAGCGCAAAAAGGATGTATTTGACGAGTGTCATGGCTATCTCCCAAACGTTCTCACCGGGCCCTTGCCAATCGCGTGCCTCGCCGAACTCCGCGAGATCGGGCGTTCACCGTCGGCGAGCCCTGCGCTCTCACGCCTCGACGCGGGCGCACGCCGCGGCATCGCGTCGCGATCGCGAGAATTACTGATGATTCCTGCACGGCAATCCCAGTCCGCTACAGGCGAGCTGGCGAATGACGCACAATCGCTGTCACCGGCCTTCCGCCCGACGCAGACGCAGAGCGGGCTGCCTGGCTGCCGGTGGGCGAGCCCCCGCCAGCGGAGGAGCTGAGGCGACATGTGTGATTCCGGTCCGTCAGAGTGGTTGCTCTACAATCGGCGAACCCGACCATGAGCAAAGACGAGATCGAAGAAGTCGCGAGCCCCGACGTGATCCTGCGCTTCGAGGGCCGCCGGTGCGTCCACGCGCGCAACTGCGTGCTCGCTCGCCCCGATGTGTTCGTGCCCAACGCCCAGGGCGAGTGGCTGCACCCCGAGCACGCCACCGCCGACGAGATCGCGGCGCTCGCGCATGCCTGCCCGTCCGGCGCGATCACGTACCTCCGGCGCGACGGCAAGCCCGACGAGCGCCCCCCGCTCGTGAACACCGTCCGCGTCCGCGAGAACGGCCCCCTCGTCTTCCACGGCGACCTGCGCGTCGCCGGCGAGCCGCCGCGGACACGCGCGACCCTGTGCCGCTGCGGCGCGAGCCAGCAGAAGCCGTTCTGCGACGGGAGCCACACCGCCGCGGGCTTCGCCGCGACGGGCGAGCCCGCCGCCCAGGCGTCGGAGCCGCTCACCGCGCGCGACGGCGAGCTCGAGCTGCACCCGCAGAAGAACGGCCCGCTCCAGGTCACCGGCAACCTCGAGGTGGTGAGCGGCACCGGCCGCACCGTCAACCGCGTCGGCGAGACCTGGCTCTGCCGCTGCGGCCACTCGCGCGACAAGCCGTACTGCGACGGCTCGCACAGCCGCGAGGGCTTCGAGGCGCCCGGCGAAGGCTAGCGCGCTCACGCGCGCCGCCGCCTACGGCAGCAGCACCAGCTTGCCGACGGTCCGGCCGGACTCGAGATCGGCGTGCGCACGCGCGACCTCGGCGAGCGGATAGGTCGTCACCGGCGGCGGGACGATCGATCGATCCTCGACCCAGCGCAGGAGCTCGCCCACGCCCTCCTGCATGAGGTCGTCGCGATCGAACAGGTAGCTCAGGTTGAAGGCCATGACGCTCTTGCTCGACTCGGTCATCTCGAGGGGCGAGAAGCGCGGCGTGCGGAGCCAGTCGAGCGCGAGCTTGGTCCAGCGCGGCTTGCCGCCGGTCTTCGGCAGCATCGAGTGAAAGCCGTAGACCACGAGCTTGCCGGTGCGGCGCAGGTGCGCGTAGCTCCCGGCGAGCGTCGAGACGCCGTTCGCGTCGAGGATGACGTCGTAGCCTTCCGGGGCGAGGCGCCGCGCTTCGCGCCAGAGGTCCTGCGCCGACTTGTCGATGACGTGATCGGCACCGAGCCCCTGGGCGCTCGCGACCTTGGCGCTCGCCCCGACGACGCCGACGACCTCGCAGCCGCGCAGCTTCGCGAGCTGGATCAGCGCGCCGCCGACGCCGCCCGCGGCGGAGTGCACGAGGACCTTCGCGCCGCGCCGCGGGTGCGCGAGCTCGTGGAGCGCGTACCACGCCGTCATGTACACGGCCGGCAGCGCCGCCGCCTGCTCGAAGCTCGTGGCCGCGGGCTTGCGCCAGACCTGCCGCCGCGGCGCGACGACCTCGGAGCTGTACCCGCCGAACCGCGTCACGGCGATGACCGGATCGCCGGCGGCGAGATCGCGCACGTCCGGGCCGACGGCGCCGACGACGCCGCTCACCTCGAAGCCGGGCGTGATCGGCCAGCCGACGTACTGCCGCGCCGACGAGTACAGCCCCATGCGCACGGTCGTGTCGGCGTAGTTCACGCCGATCGCGCGCACGTCGATGCGGACCTCGGCGGCCTGCGGCGCGGGTGCCGCGGCGGGCATGAGCTTCAGCTGCTCGTAGCCGCCGGGCGCGTGGATGACGACCTTCATGGCGCCTACTCGACGACGACGTCGCTGATCTGGAGGATCGGTTTGGCGTCGGTGTAATTCGGGATGTCGCCGAGGATCTGCTGCGCGTTGGGGCCAAAGCCAGCCTGGAACGCCTCCACGGAATCGCAGTAGAGGTGGCCTGCCGCGACGTAGGTCGGCGGCGACCCCGGATCGCCACCGGCGAGCCCCTTCTCGATGGTGTAGCGGCGGACGTGCTCCCCCATGAGCCGCGCAACCATCGGCATGTGATGGTCGCGGTAGTAGTCGTGGTCGAATCGCCCCTCGGGCGAGTAGGGATACATCACGCTGACCTTGATCATGAGCACGCGCCTTTCGTCGACGTCTGCGATTCGCGGACCGGCGGAGCATAGGCAGTCGCGCCGCGCCGAGCTAGACTCTGGGCCGGTGCTCCCGCGGCTCTGGATCATGCTCCTGGCGGTGCTGCTCCTCGCAGCGCCCGCGGGCAGCACGCTCGCCGAGACCGTGGACGATCCGCCCTCGATCGGCCTCTGCGACGACGACGACGCTGCCGCGCACGTCGAGCTCCCGCGCGCCGAGGGGCCGCCCCACCGCGCCGTCCGCGCGATGAAGCGGCAGGACGCCGTGCCACCGGCGCCCGTGCTCGCCCGGGTCTTCCGGCCGCCGCGGCCGGCGCTCGCTTGATCCTCACCGATCGAACGATCCCCTGATCCAACGATCCTGGGCCGCGGCGGAGCCGCGTCCGCCGGTGTGCCCGGCGCGCACGGACCTCGCCCCGGCGAAGCCGCCGGCGTGCGCGCACCGGCGCGCGCGGGATCGCGCAGCGAGTCCCCGATCACGCGCCCTCTTCATCACAGGCAGGAGCCACATCCCCCATGCTCGAGATGCTTTCGTCCCCCGAGGTCTGGTTGAGCTTTGCAACGCTGGCGGCGCTCGAGGTCGTGCTCGGCGTCGACAACATCATCTTCATCGCGATCCTGGCGGGCCGCCTGCCCGCCCACCAGCGCGAGCGCGCCCGCAGGGTCGGCCTCGCGGGCGCCTTCGTCTCGCGGCTCGGGCTGCTCGCCATGATCTCGTGGATCGTCCGGCTCGATCAGCCGCTGCTCCACGTCGCCGGCGAGGGCTTCTCCGGAAAGGAGCTGATCCTGCTCGCCGGCGGCCTCTTCCTCCTCTACAAGGCGACGAAGGAGATCCACCACAAGCTCGAGGCCGCCAACGACGCGGCCGGCGGCGCCGCCATCCAGGCAGCAGCGACGTTCGGGGGCGTGATCTTCCAGATCGTCCTGCTCGACATGGTGTTCTCGATCGACTCGGTGATCACCGCGGTCGGGATGACGCCGCACGTCTGGATCATGGTCGCGGCCAACGTCGTGGCACTGGCCGTGATGCTGCTCGTCGGTCGCCACATCAGCGAGTTCGTCGAGCGTCACCCCTCGGTCAAGGTGCTGGCGCTCTCGTTCCTCCTGATGATCGGCCTCGTGCTCATCTCCGAGTCCTTCGGCGTCCACGTCCCGAAGGGCTACATCTACGGCGCGATGGGCTTCTCGGTCTTCGTCGAGCTCGTGAACATCCGGACGACGCGCAGGACGCGGGCCGTGCACCTGAACCGCACGCCCACCGTCGCGGAGATTCCATCGCCGTAGCCTGGTCCTAGCGCGTTGATTGCGTCGGGCAGTCCATCGCCTTGAGACCAGTCGACGTAGCAGCGGCCCGGCGGTACGCTGGGGATGTGAGCAGTCAGACACAGCAGATCCTCGAGCAAGCGCTTCGCCTGCCCATCAACGATCGCGCAGACGTCGCGGCCGAGCTGCTCCGCAGCCTCGATGAAGTGGAGAGCACGATGCCACCGGAGGAGATCGATCGGCGCTGGGCCGAGGAGATCACGAGGCGCGCCGAGCGCGCGATCCGTGGCGAGCAGGCCGGCCGTGATGCCGATGAGATCCTGAGCTCGATCGAATCGAAGCTCCGTCGGCGATGACCAAACCTTTACGCTTCGATGACGAGGCGACCGAGGAGCTGGAGATGGCCGCCGAGTGGTACGAAGCGCGGCGACGCAACCTTGGCCTCGACTTCATGACGGCGGTGCGAGAAGGACTTCAACGTATCGCAGCTACCCCGCGGACCTGGCCGCTCGTCCGCGATGTCCCCGAGCGGCTCGAAGTCCGACGGTTCCTGCTTCGCCGCTTCCCCTACTCGATCGTGTTCATCGAGCTCGACGAAGAAATCCGCGTGCTCGCGTTCGCGCACACGAGCCGCGAACCTGGCTTCTGGCGCCACCGACTCTAGCGCGTGCGGCCACGAGCTCGGCCTGCTGCCTGCGGTGCGCCCGGTGCCGAGAGGCGCCGCATTTGGCGGCGTCACGAGCTTGCACGCGGAGGTGCACGCCACGCGCGGCTCGGATACCTTTGGGCGAGCCTCGGCCAGAACGATGAAGCGTCCGCCCAGCGATCGAAGACGGCTCGCGCGCGCGTTCGGCGTGCAGCCGAAGCGGCGCGGCCTGGCGGTCGCCACGACCGGGGTGCTCGCTGGCATCGGCGCCCTCGGCGGCACGATCGCGTTCTTCCCGGCGGCGCTCATCGCGGCCGGGGTCGGCGGGCTCATGCTGCGCGAGCGGCGGCGGGTCGCGCTCGGCCTGCGCGAGGTCCTCGCGTGGGGCTTCCCCGTCGAGGGCTACCGCGCGTGGCTGCTCGCGAGCGAGCCGGCGTTCGACATCGAGCTGCGGCGCGACATCGCGCCCGAGGTGCTGATCGATTCGGTGGCCGCGGTCGACACGGCGATCGCCGTGCACCGGATCGGCGACCGCGCGTTCCGCATCGTGACGCCCCGGGTCGCCCTGCCCGACCGCAGGCCCGGCCGCCCCGCGATCCACCTCGGCGATCGCGAGCTCCTGCGCCGGATCTACGACGCGCTCCTGGCCCCGCTCCACGCCGACATCGGCATCGTCGTGCTGCGCATGGGCGACCTCTCGACCCTGTCGAAGCTCCTGCCCGCCGCCGCGCCGGAGCCCGAGGCACCGAGCGGCGACGTGTTTCGCGAGCCGGCGATGGCGGCGCCGCCCGCGCTGCAGGCCCTCGTGCAGGTCGGCACGACCGCGCCGGTCGTGCGCGAGGCGCGCCGGCTCGGCGAGCGCGACGAGCGGATCCTGCACGCCGTCGGGGCGTCGCCGGCCGGCGTCGGCACGGTGCTCGCGCTCACCGCCGCCGGCACCATGGCGGTGGTGCAGTTCTTTCCGCCGGCCTGGTGGCTCGGCACGACCGGCGGCCTCGTCGCGGGGGTGCTCACCGCGCTGCGCACCAACCGGCACAACGCCGCCACCGTCGCGAACCTCTTGCCGCCGCAGCGGTTCCCGATCGAGGGCTACAACGACTGGCTGCTCGCCGGCCGCCCCGTCTTCGATCTCGAGCTGTACGCGCCGGTCGATCGCGAGCTGCTCGCCGCCGAGCTGCGCAGGATCGAGGCGTTCAGCGTCGAGGCGAACCACGCGGTGCGCTGGGTCGAGGACATCGCGTGGCTGTCTCACACGCGCGTGCGGGTCGAGACCCGGCCGACGCTGATCCACCCCACGCGCCGCATCGAGCCGTTCTACGGGGGCAGCCACCCGCTGTTCAAGCAGATGCTGCGCGAGGTGCTCGAGCCGCTCGACGCGCGGGTCGGCATCGTCGCGATCCGCATGGGCGGCAACGTCGACCGCCGGATCAACTAGCGCTCACTCACGGGGCCTCGGCTGCGTGCCGGCGATGGTCAGGGTCACGCCGCGCGCGAGGGTCACCCGGGCCGTGCCGGCGGGCGCGCCGTGCGCGAGCACGTAGAAGAGCGCCAGGTGCGGGCCGGTCACGTCGGTGCCGTTGACCGCGGTGATGACGTCTCCCGGCCGGAGCCCCGCCTTGTCCGCGGGACCACCGGGCTCGACGCTCTCGACCGTGGCGCGCCACGCGGCCGGATCGCGCTGCTCCTCGCTGAAGACGAGCTCGAAGCCGAGCTGGTAGAGTTGCGCCGGCCGTACGGGCACGACCGGGAGCTCGCCGGCATCGAAGTGCTCGCCGATCACGTGCCGCAGCTCGGCGCACACCGGCAGCGGGTTCACGCCGGGGAGGTTGCCGTAGATCATCCACGCGCCGGGGTTGATGTCGCGGAGCGTGAACCGGCCGTCCGCGCCCGTCGGCTGCTCCGCCGCGGTGACGAGGTCGTCGCCAGGCTCGCTGGCACGCACCCACAGGTCCGCGACCGGCGCGCGCGTCCGCGCGTCGACCATCCGCCCGGTGATCGTGGTCTTCGCTTGCACGCGAACGTCGACGCCGCGCTTGTGCTCGCCCTCGGCGAGCGTGACGTCGGCCCGCGTGTACTTGCCCTCGATCGCGGCGCTGATCGTGTAGGCGCCCGGCGGTAGCCCCGTGAAGGCGTAGCGCCCGCCGGTGCGGAACAACGTGAGCGACTGGTGGGTCGGGCCGCTGATCGACAGCTTCACGGGGTCGGGCGCGCCGATCACCGTGCCTTCGATCGAGCCCACGCTCCCGAGCTGGATCTTGACGGTGGCACCGACCTGGACGTCCCGGACCGTCGCCGATCCGCTGCCCGCGCGGTGCGCCGTGAGCCAGTAGCTGCCCTCGGGCAAGAGCGAGCGGAGCTCGAACGCGCCGGTCTGGCCCGTGAAGGCGCTGACGTCACCTCCCTCGTTGCCCGACGACGTGGTGACGAACGCGTCGGCGATCGGCGCGCCGTCGCTCCCCTCGACGGTCCCGCGGATCACGCCGGTGCGCGCCGGGAGCTCGAGGCGCACCTCCGTGGTCTTCCCGGCGCGGACGGTCACCTCGCGATCGGCTCCCCGGGGCGTCGTCGAGATCCGGTACTCGCCCGGCGTGACGCCATCGAAGTAGAACCTGCCGTCGTCATCGACCCGCGCAAACTCGTGCCAGTGCGCGTCGCCGAGGAGGCTGGCATCGACCCGGACCTGGCCGACTGGCCGCCCGCTGGCGTCGGCGACCACGCCGCGGATCGCGCCGGTGTCGTCGATCACGAGGTCGCGCTCGATCGCGGCCCGCTCGCCCACCACGATCGAATCGAGCTTGACCGTGCCGGAACCGTGGCTCACCTCGATCTCGTAGGTCGCCGCGAGGAGCCCGCCGATCGTGAACTTGCCATCGGCGCCGGTGCGCTCCGAGGAGTGGCCAAATCCGTCGGCGCTGAGGCTGACACTATCGCCGACGATCGGAGCGCCGCGGCGATCGAGCACGCGCCCCCGCACGGTGGCGCCGGGCTGGACGCGCCAGATCTGCTCGACCACGTCGCGATCGGTGACCGCGATCTGCGCCAGCAGGCTGGGCGCGAAGCCATCGCAAAAGGCCTTGACCCTGTAGTTGCCGGGCAAAAGGCCCATGATCGTTCGCACGCCGCCGGCTCCTGCGTGCACCGGGAAGCCGCGGTCGCGGTCATGGTCGGACTCCACCCAGAGCTCGGCGTGGACGCACGGGCGAGCCTCCGCCATCACCGTGCCGGTGATCGTGAACGCGCGGTGGAGCGTCACCGTCACGCCGCTCACGTGCGCGCCGAACCCGACATACGTGGTGCGATCCGTGCGGCCGTAGCCGCGCGTGGACCACGCGGTCACCTCGTACGTTCCGGGCGTGGCCCCCATGATCGAGAACCGGCCGTCGACAGTGGAGACCTCGCTCGGCGGGGTCGCGCCGTTGGGGCCCGTGGGCTCGGCGAAGACCAGCGCGCCCGCGACTGGCGCGCCGGCCGTATCGACGACGATCCCCGACAGCGTCGACTCCGGCACCAGCGCGAGCGAGAGCGTGCCCGGGGCGCTGCCGTGGCGCGACGCCGAGGCGTACCCGCTGGCCGACGCGCTGACCCAGACCGAGCCAGGCTCCACCCAGAGCGAGTAACGGCCGGCGGCGTCGGTCTCGGTCCGCGCGCTGTCCACCTCGACGCGCGCCTGGGCGATCGGCCCGCCGGTGACGTCGGTGATCACGCCGGTCACCTCCGCGCCACCGGCGCGCAGCACCACGTCGATCCCGGTCGCGCGCGCGCCGGGACCGAGCTCCACCACCGTCCGCTCGGGATCGCCGCCCGGGTGGTGCATGCCCGGCACGTGCCCCCGCGCCATCGCGGCGACCTTGTACAGGCCCGGCAGCGCGCCGTCGATCACGTACGCGCCGCGCGCGTCGGTCTTCGCGCACGGCAGCTCGCGGGCCAGCACGCTGGCGATCTCGTCCTCGAGCACGCTCGTGCAGACCACCGCGTTCGCGATCGGGGCGCCACTCTCGGACCTGACGGTGCCGGCGATCGAGCCGCGGGCCTGCGCGCGCGGATCGGCGCCGCCGGCCGCGGACGCGCCGCCCGCGCCGCCCGCGCCGCTGCCCAGGCGGCCCTCGCCTGCGTCATCGGAGCGATCGCGCGCGCAGCGGACGATCGCGAGGGCCGCGAGCACGGCGAGCGCCAGCCCGGCCGCGAGCCAGCGCGGCGACAGCGATCGTACGTGCAGCCGGGTTCGAGCCATATCGCTCGCGCATTGTAGTCCCGCGGTCGTCACGATCACCGCGCGGGCGCGCACACCGCGGTGACCAGGACGTAGTGCTTGCCGGTCACGAACACCTGGCGATGGTGCTGCTGCAGGTACTTGCGATAGAACGCGATGTCCTTGACGAGGAGGCCGAGCTCGGGCTGGCGGAAGTTCCGCATCCGCGCGCCGTACTCGAGCTCTCCGTCGACATAGCGCGAGTTCGGCAGCCCGAGGATCACGGCGCCGGTGGGCGCCAGGTGATGCTGCACGACGCGCCGGAGCACCTCGCGATCGTCGATCCCGGCGCTCTGGAGCGTGCTCAGCGAGATCACGAGATCAAACGTGCCGAGCGCGAGCTCGGCGAGCCGGTTGAGATCGCCCAGGGTGAGCTGCACGTTCGGCCCGGAGAACCGCGCCCGCGCGACGGCGAGCGCGGACGCGCTGTGGTCGACCCCCACGAAGTGAGCCGTGGCGAAGAGCGCCGGGGCGAGGTGCTGGATCAGCGCGAGCTCGTCGCCGGTGTTCACGCCGAGATCGAGGATCCGCGCGGTCGGTCCGGGCGCGGCGCGCGCGAGCGCGTCGGCGAAGTCGAGCACGAACCCCGGATCCTCGAGCTTGGACACCCGCGCGTAGCGCGACGCGCGGCCGTACCGCTCGGACGCCGGCTCGGCCGGCGCGCCCGCATCCCAGCGCTCGACCGGGCCCAGCCGCTCGAGGGCGATCCGCACGAGCGCGCCGCCCTTCCGCGGCGTGAGCAGCCGCAGCTGCAGCCGCTCCGCGAATTCGGCCCACACCCGCCACGACCGGTGCACGAACCGCTCGCCGTCGCCGTCGATGGGCTCGCCCGCGTAGCGGCCGCGCCCGCGATCCGGATCGATCACCCAGAACGCCACCGCCTCCGCGCCGGCAGCCAGCCGCGCCTGCACGAACGCGAGGATCTCGAGCAGCGGCTCGCCCCGGAACACCGGTTCGCTGTCCACGGCCCGAGGATACGTCCCCGCGCGCGGGTGCAGCGCCGGGCCGGGCGCGCGGGCCACGCGACGTTCTCGTCACCCGGGAGCGCCACCCCGGCCGGATCGCGGCGTAGGATGCGCCGCCCCTTGGGGTAGCCGCCATGAATCAGCCCGAGCCCCCGCCGACCACGCCGGAAGCACACGCGAGCCCGTGGCCCCCGACGAACGCGTACCGGTCTTACGTCCTCGGTCTCCTCGTCGTCATTTACACGATGAACTTCCTCGATCGGCAGATCCTCGGGATCCTCGCCGCGCCGATCAAGAAGGAGCTCGATCTGAGCGACAGCGAGCTCGGGCTCATGGGGGGCCTGGCCTTCGCGCTCCTCTACTCCACCCTCGGCGTGCCGATCGCGTGGCTCGCGGACCGCTCGAGCCGCCGGCGGATCATCGCCTTCGCGCTCGGGCTGTGGAGCACCTTCACGGCGCTGTGCGGCTTCGCGAACAGCTTCTGGCAGCTGTTCCTCGCGCGGGTGGGCGTCGGGATCGGAGAGGCCGGCGGCGTCGCCCCCGCGTACTCGCTGATCTCGGACTACTTCCCCAAGCACCAGCGCGCGCGGGCCCTGGCGGTCTACTCCCTCGGGATCCCGATCGGCAGCGGCTGCGGGATCCTGTTCGGCGGCCTGATCGCGAACGCGATCGACTGGCGCGCCGCGTTCTTCATCGCCGGCGGGATCGGGCTGGTGCTCGCCCCGATCTGGCGCCTCACGGTGCGCGATCCGCACCGCGGCGGCACCGATGCCGCGGGCCAGCCCGCCGCGGCCGCCGCACCGGCGCGGTTCGCCGATGTGTGGCGGCTCGTCGCGCGCAAGCGCACCTTCTGGCTCGTGTCGTTCGGCGCCGCGCTCTCGTCGGTGTGCGGCTACGGCATCGCGTTCTGGTTGCCGTCGTTCTTCCTCCGCAGCTTCCACCTGACGCTCGTCGAGACGTCGCTGTTCTACGGCGCGATCGTCTTCGTCGGCGGCTCCCTGGGCATCCTCGGCGGCGGCGTGGTCGCGGATCGGGTCGGCGCGCGTAACCAGGCCGCCTACCCGCTGATCCCCGCCATCGCCTTCTTGATCGCCTTGCCGTGCTTCTTCGTCGCCGTGAGCGTCTCGTCGCTCTGGCTGGCGTTCCCCCTGTTCCTGATCCCGGCGGGCCTCAACCTCGCGTGGCTCGGCCCCGTCCTCGCCACGGTCCAACACCTCGTGCCGGCCCACATGCGGACGACCGCCTCGTCGATGTTTCTCCTGATCAACAACCTCTTCGGGATCGGCGTCGGCTACTACTACTTTGGCGCGATCTCGGATCTCCTGCGGCCCACCTACGGCGCCGAGTCGCTGCGCTACGCGATCTACACGGGCCTCGGCTTCTACGCGCTCTCGTCCGTCCTGTTCCTGATCGCCACTCGCACGGTCCGCAAGGACTGGATCCACTGAGCGGCGGTGCCGTTGACCGGCGTCAGGGCGTCGCCGAGATCGCCCGGAACAGCAGCTGCACCGGCCCGCGCGCGTGAACCGCGATGTTCCACTCGATCTCGCCGGGCAGCTTCTCGAAGCGGACGAAGCGCGCGGTGAGCTCCTCCAGCATGCAGCGCGCTTCGAGCCGCGTCAGCGCCGCGCCCAGGCAGAAGTGGACCCCATGACCGAACGCGAGGCCTGACTGGCTGCCGCGCGGGGCATCGAAGCGATCGGGCTCCGCGAAGCGCGTTGCGTCGCGGTTGCCGGAGGCGAGGAGGAGCATCACCATCGAGCCGCGCGGCAACGGTACGCCACCGAGCCCCCCGGGCTCCCGGTTCCGCGATCCGCGATCTGCGATCTGCGATCCGCGATCCACCCCAACCGGTTGGGCCGCGGCCGGTCCGTGCGCCCGTCCTCGCCCGGAATCCGCGATTTCACGATGGCGTGTAGTCCGCGATCAGCCGAGCAGCTCGCGGAGCGCCGGGTCGGCGCGCTCGGCCGCCAGCTGGCGCGGCGTCACGCCGTCCTCGTTGGCGACGTCGGGGCGCGCGCCGGCCGCGAGCAGCGCCCGGGCCGCGGCGGCGTCGCCGCGCGCGACCACCATGAAGAGCGGGGTCCGCCCCCACTGATCGCGCGCGTCGATCGGCCCGGCGCCCGCGGCGAGCAGCCGCTCGATCACCGCGGCCGAGTCATCCGGCCGCTCGGTCGCCAGCGCCGCCCAGTGCAGCGGGGTCATGCCGCGCTGGCTCCGCGTGCGCACCGACGCGCCAGCGGCGAGCAGCCGCTCGACGGCGGGGATCGAGGTGCGCCCGCAGGCCATGTGGAGCGGGGTGTCGCCGAGGTCGTTGGCGGCGTCCGGCCGGGCGCCGCGCTCGAGGAGGAGGCCGACCGCCGCGTCGCCCGCGGGCGCCTGCGCGGCGTAGAACAGCGGGGTCTGGCGGCGGCTGCCGGCGCGGTCGGCGGCGGCGCCGAGGTCGATCAGCCGCGCGACCAGATCGACCTCGCCGCGGCGGATCGGGCCGACGAGCAAGTCCCCGGCGCGCGGATCGGCGCCGCGCTCGAGCAGGAGCTCGACGACGGCGCGGCTCGCGGCGGCCTCGAGCGGCGTGCGGAAGCGATCGGCGCGGTCGATCCGCGCGCCGCGGTCGAGCAGGAGCTGCACCTGCGCGAGATCGCCGATCCCGCACGCGTGCGTCAGCGGCGTGGACGCGGCGGCCGGCTCCGGATCCACCCGCGCGCCGGCCTCGACGAGCAGGGCCGCGACCGCGTGGCCCCGCGCCATGGCAAGCGGCGTCTCATGCGCGCCGTCAGCGTCGCTGGCGCCGCCGCTGCCCCCGCCGCCCCCGCCCTCGACGCTGGCGCCGCGGGCGAGCAACGCGCGGACCGCGCCGGCCGCGCCGGACCGCGCCGCGACGTGGAGCGCCGTCTCGCCGATCCGGTTCCGCTGGTCCACCGGCTGCGCCTCGAGCGCGCGCTCGAGGGCCGCGACGTCGCCGGCCTGCGCCGCCTCGTGCAGCGGCGTGGTCTGCGGCGGCAGCCGGGCCTCGGCGAGCGCCGCCCGGCGGGCTGCGGCCAGGCGCCGGCGCTGCACGAGCCGGCCCCAGGCAGCGCGGAGCCGCCACCATGGCGGCAGCCACGGCAGCCGGCCGGCGATGTCGGCGAGGACCTCGGGCGGCGGCCGCACGCCGTGGTGCTCCACGTAGTGCGCGTAGCCCTCGGGCCACACCCACGTGCCGTCGGACAGATCGCGGGATCCCATGAAGTGCCACGGGATCCCGCACTCGAGGCGGCAGTGCGAGTAGCCCAGGTACGCGGCGATCGGGTGCCCCCGCCGCAGGTAGCGCACGACGCGCGCGCGCTCGGCGGGCGACCAGCCGTCGTCGATGACCTCGCGCGGGTGCGGCAGCCCGCTCTCGTCCGGCTCCGGGCCGGCGCGCCAGAAGCCGATCGGGCGCAGCGCCATCGCGCAACATTACCTGATCACCTGATCGCGCGGGCGCCGCGCCGGACGCAGACGCCTCGGGATAACCTGGCCTGGCACAATGCAAGATCACGGTCGACGCGTCATTGCAGCAGGCACCTCGTCTGATCTTCCCGCAGCAACGATTGGCTCAGGAGAGCTCATTCATATTCATAGCCCAACTGCAGCGCGGCTATGTGAAAGGTAGCGTCGGCGCCTGCGCGCTCAGCTCCCCCAGGGTAGCTCCAGCATCTTCTGGGTCGCGCAGTAGTTGATCACGAGCGGGAGCCGCGCGAGGTCCTCGAGCTCTACCGCCAGCAGCGAGAACGCGCCCCAGAGATCGATCTCGTAGACGGCCGGCTCGCGAGCGACGATCTTCCCAGCGAGGTGCGGTGTCGCCGGCACCCAGTCGGGGTGCCTCGACTCGCTGATCGACGCCGCGCTGATCGCGAGCTCGAAGCCGTCGGGGCCGAACCTGGCGCGATCGAGCCTGTAATCCTGGGACTCCCAGTGAGAGATCCACAGGTGGCGCTCGGTGATCCAGAGCGTCGTCGAGGGCGCGCCGCACGGGCGGTAGGCGTACGTCACGCCACCGTCCCGGCGGACCTGCACGAGCGTCCGGGTCGATGCGCCGCGCGCGCCGGGCGGTCGATCGCGCTCGATGGAGGCGAGGAGCTTCGCGTAGGACGGCGACTTCGCCGATCGCGACTCGTCGAGGTAGCGGCCGTCTCGCTCCGGCGACGCGCCTGCGGGCAGGACCTCGACGAGCTGCCCCGCGATCGTCACCGACCGCCCGGCCGCGGCGGGCGGCGCGGCATCCGCCGTCGGGGCATCCGCCGTCGTCGCCGCGATCGGGGTCGGCTCGGGGCCGCCGGGGGCAGCCACCTTCGACGGGCTACTGCACCCGAGGGCGAGCACCGCGGCGACCGTGCACACGAGCAGCGTTCGCTTCACGCATCGAGCGTGACACATCGCGGGCCGAGCCACCCGCGCGGAGATATGGTCCGGAGCCTGGTCGGCGCCGGCCGGAGAGGAGAGTGACCGTGAAGCTCGCAGCCATCGTTCTCGTCATGCTCGTCGCCTGCAGCAAGAAGCAGGAAGACAAGCCCGCGCCGCCGGTGCCGCCGGGGGCGCCAGCGAGCGCGGCGGCGGCGGCGGGGAGCGCCCCCGCGCCGGCCGCGACATCGGCGATGACCTCGCCGCGGGACGAGGCATTGGCTGCATACGAGTCGAAGCAGTGGGCGAAGTGCGTCGAGCTCTACGCGAAGATCGATCGGCCGGACGCGCGCTACAACGCGGCGTGCTGCCTCGCGCTCGATGGCAGGAAGGACGACGCGTTCCAGATGCTCGACCGCGTGCTGGCCGACGGCTTTCGCGACCTCGAGCACCTCAAGAAGGACACCGACCTCGCGTCGCTCCACGGCGACCCCCGGTGGCCGAAGTTTGTCGCCGCGGCCCTGGCCAACGTGACGAAGTTCGAAGCGTCGCTCAAGGAGCCCGCGCTGCGCAAAGAGCTGCTCGCGCTGCGCGAGGAAGATCAGGCGGCGCGCCAGGCGCTCATCAAGAACATGAACGACCAGGCCGCGAAGGATCGCGTGGGCGCGATCGATACAAAGGCCACCACGCGGATGAAGGAGATCGTCGCGAAGCACGGCTGGCCGGGAAAGTCGCTCGTCGGCGAGGACGGCGCGAACACCGCGTGGCTGCTCGTGCAGCACGCCGACAAGGACCGCGCGTTCCAGAAGCAGTGCCTCGCGCTGCTCGAGACGGCGTACAAGGCCGGCGAGGCGCGCGAGCGCGACTACGCCTATCTCTACGACCGCGTGGCGGTCGCCGAGGACAAGCCGCAGCGTTACGGCACGCAGTTCAAGGACGGCAAGCCGCAGCCGATCGAGGATGAAGCGAACGTCGACGCGCGCCGGAAGGCGATCGGCCTGAATACGATGGCCGAATACGCGAAGGACATGGAGCGGATGTACGGGAAGCAGCAGCCACCGGCTGGCGCGGGCAGCGGCAGCGGCAGCGGCAGCGCGAAGTAGCGCGCGGTCCCCGCGATCCCGATAAGGGCGCTCATGCGTGTGCGCCAATCGCTCTGCACAGAGACGCGCTGCGCCGAGCTATCGCCGTACTGGGTGCCGGCGGTCGCGGGGGGCACGCGCGTGCCTCTCTCCACTTCAGTCTTATGCCAGAGATGGGGGCTTGCGGCAAGCCCCGGGTCATGCCGCAGGGTAAGCGGCCATGACCATGACAAAGCATTCGCTGAGCTGCTACGTGCTGGGGCTCCACGAGATCGACCAGACGCAGGTCGCGGTCGTCGGCGGCAAGGGCGCGCATCTGGGGGAGCTCTCGCGGATCGAAGGTGTCCGCGTGCCGGCTGGCTTCTGCGTGACGACGGACGCCTTCCGGCGAATCCTGGCAGAGGCGCCGTCGATCGACGATCGGCTCGATCGGCTGTCGCGCCTCTCGCCGGACGACCGGGAGGCGATCCGCGCGCTCAGCGGGGAGCTCCGCCAGATCCTCGAAGGGATCGCCCTCCCCGACGAGCTGGCGGCGGCGATCACCCGCTCGCTCGCCCAGCTCGGCGAAGGAGCCGCCTACGCCGTCCGCTCCAGCGCGACGGCGGAGGATTTGCCGACGGCATCCTTCGCGGGCCAGCAGGACACGTACCTGAACATCGTGGGTCCGGAGGCGATCCTCCAGCACGTCAGCCGGTGCTGGGCCTCGCTGTTCACCGAGCGGGCCGTGACGTACCGCCTGCGGAACGGCTTTACCCACCGCAAGGTCCACATGGCCGTGGTCGTGCAGCAGATGGTCTTCCCACAGGCCGCTGGCATCCTGTTCACGGCCGACCCCGTCACCGGAAACCGGAAGGTCACCTCCGTGGAGGCCAGCTTCGGCCTCGGCGAGGCCCTGGTCTCCGGCCTGGTGAACGCGGACGTCTACAAGGTGCGGGACGGCGAGATCGTCGCCAAGACGATCGCCACCAAGCAGCGCGCCATCGATGCCTCGCCGTCAGGCGGGACGCAGGAACACGCGATCGAGCCGGAGCGGCAGCAGCAGCCCGCGCTGACAGATGCGCAGGTCGTGCGGCTCGCGCAGCTGGGCCGGCGCATCGAAGCGCACTTCGGGCGCCCGCAAGACATCGAGTGGTGCCTGGTCGACGATGACTTCCAGATCGTCCAGAGCCGGCCGATCACGACGCTGTTCCCCATCCCCGCGGCCAGCGACGGAGAGAACCACGTCTATATCTCCGTCGGTCATCAGCAGATGATGACGGATGCCATAAGGCCGCTGGGGCTCTCCCTGTGGCAGCTGACGACCCTCCGACCCATGGCCGAGGCCGGCGGGAGGTTGTTCGTCGACGTCGCCGCGCACCTGGCTTCGCCAGCGGGCCGAGCGGGCCTCATGGCGCTCGCCGGAAAATCCGATCCGCTGATCGGGGACGCGCTGCGGACCATCCTCGAACGCGGCGACTTCATCCGGTCGCTGCCGGACGCAGGGCCCGGCGGGGCCCCGGCGGGCGGCGCGCCGATGGGCGGCGCGCCAGCCCCGATCCAGACCGATCCGGCCATCGTGACCGAGCTGATCGGGCGCAGCCAGGCCTCCCTCGCGGCTTTGAAGCGCGATATCCAGACGAAGTCCGGATCGGCGTTGTTCGACTTCATCCTGGCGGACCTCCCGGAGCTGAAGCGGATCTTGTTCGATCCGCAGAGCCATCAGGTGTTCATGACGGCGATCGAGGCCACCTGGTGGCTCAACGAGCAACTGCAGGCGTGGCTGGGCGAGAAGAACGCGGCCGACACGCTCACGCAGTCTGTCCCGCATAACGTCACATCGGAGATGGGACTGGCGCTCATGGACGTCGCGGACGTGATTCGCCCGTATCCGGATGTGGTGGCTTTTCTGCAGCACGCCCGGAACGAGAGCGACGGCGACGGCGACGGCGCGGGCTTCCTCGACGAGTTGGCCAGGCGCGCGGGCGGGCGGGAAGCGCGAGACGCCATCCGGGCCTTCCTCGACAAGTACGGTATGCGCTGCGTCGGCGAGATCGACATCACGAGACCGCGCTGGAGCGAACACCCCACCACGCTCGTGCCCATGATTCTCGGCAACATCAAGAACTTCGAGCCGGGCGCTGGCGAGCGGCGCTTCGAGCAAGGGCGGCAGGAGGCCCAGCAGAAGGAACAGGAGCTGCTGGAGCGCTTGCGGGCCTTGCCGGACGGGGAGCAGAAGGCCGAAGAGACCAAGCGGAGGATCGATCGGGTCCGGACCTTCATCGGGTATCGGGAATATCCGAAGTACGGCATGGTCAGCCGCTACTTCGTTTACAAGCAGGCATTGTTGCGAGAAGCCGAGCGCCTCGTGCAGACTCACGTGCTTCGTGAGAAAGAAGATATCTTCTATCTCACGTTCCAGGAGCTGCACGAGGTAGTGCGCACGAACCAGGTGGATGACCAGCTCATCCGCCAGCGCAAGGACGAGCACAGGGCGTATCAGGCGCTCACGCCGCCCCGGGTGATCACGTCGGATGGCGAGATCATCGCCGGGTCGTACCGGCGCGCCGATGTGCCGGCCGGCGCGCTGGTCGGATTACCGGTCTCCGCCGGGACCATCGAGGGGCGGGCCCGCGTCATCCTGGACATGGCGAAGGCCGATCTCGAAGCGGGCGACATCTTGGTCACCGCCTACACGGACCCGAGCTGGACGCCTCTGTTCGTCGCGATCAAGGGCCTGGTGACGGAGGTCGGGGGCCTGATGACCCATGGCGCGGTGATCGCACGGGAGTACGGCTTGCCGGCCGTCGTGGGGGTGGAGCATGCGACCAGGCTGATCCGGGATGGGCAGCGGATCCGCGTGCATGGGACGGACGGGTACGTCGAGCTCCTGCCGTAGGGGGCGGCCCCGGGTTGCTCGCGTGCTCGCGGGCCGTAACCTTCGCGCCGATGGCGGCGTATCATGGAGCATGCTGCGTCCTTGGGATCGTGCGTCACCGGTGACCCAGACCGCGACCTTCGGGCTGGGTTGATTCTGGGGCCCCGACGCCCGGTTCGGGTGTCACGCCGCGATCGTCCGCACGCGCGTCGGCTATGCAGGCGGCAGCACCGTCGATCCGACGTATCGCAACCTCGCAGATCACACCGAGGTGTTCCAGGTCGACTTCGATCCAGCGAAGCTCTCCTACGAGGAGCTCCTGCGGGAGATCTGGGCGAACCGCCGGGGCGGCCGGAGCGGGAGTCGGCAGTACATGGAGGCCGTGTTCTGCATGGACGCCGGCCAGGAGGCGGTGGCGCGGCGGCTCGGGCTCAGCGCGCCGATCATCACGGGCGCGCGGTTCTACCTGGCCGAGGACTACCACCAGAAGTACTACCTGCGGCATGACCGCACGCTGCTCGCGGAGCTCGCCGGCTACACGCCGCGCGAGCTGATCGAGTCGACGGTGGCGGCGCGGCTCAACGGGTACGTCGCCGGCCGCGGCACGCCCGCGCAGCTGCAGGACGAGCTGCCGCGGCTCGGGCTCTCCGCGGCGGCGGCGACGCACCTCGAGCGGCTGGTCGCCTCCCGCGCGCGCTGAACAGCCCGGCCGTCAATCCGGCCGTGCGAAGCGCCAGGCCGCCTCGAGCACGCCAGCTGGATCGTTGACGATCGGGTCGCAGTGAGCCACGAGGATCCGCTCGATGGGGAGCTTCGCCATCGATTCGATCGCTCGCGCCACCGCCTCACTCCGGGGGGTGGCCTTGCGAACATCCGGCGGCGCCTGGACGCGTTCGTAGCAGCGCGTGACTCGAGCCGCCCAACGCCACGTCCAGTGATCCTGGGGGCCCGCGCTGATCAGAAGGTCGGCGCCGATCAGGGAGCCGGTCGGACGATGGAAGAGGACGGTTTCGTCGAGGAATGGGCACCCGGTGAGGTGCACTCGCTCGATCTCCGGGATGGCCTCCCCGAAGGCGTCGTCACCGATCTCCATGTGGAGCTCGACCTTCTTGTTGTGCGCAACAACCGAGCGCGATCCAACGACCTTGGCGCGCTTGTAGTGCGCGGCGGTGGCGGCGACGCCCAGGTGGTGAAAGCAGTTGGGCGCGACGATCCAGCGCACCTCCCCGAGCCCATCGATGGCTTCGACCAACTCCGGCGAGGGCGAAGGCGGGCTGTGCAGGAGCAGCCCGCCGCTCTCGAGGCGAAGAACCGTGGTCCGCGAGCGGAGTCGAACTCCACTGAACCACACCGGACGCTCGCTGACCCAGATCTTGTCGGGGACGATGGGGGACAGGAGCTGCCCACTCCGAGTCGATGTCACGACGGGAGAATAGCTCGACGAGCCGGAAAAACGGGAGCTACTTGCTCAAACTTTCAGTCTCTCGAGGCGCAATCGTGTAGTTCCAGTCACCGTGGAAGCCCTCCGCGGTCAGGTTCATTTCCTCCAGCTCGACGTCCAGCTCGACGTCGTTCACGCTGCCCCTGATGCCGATCGGATCCATGCGGCGATCGAGGTCCGCTCTGACACGAGGGGTTGTAATCGCGCGTGTCGCGCCGATCAGCTGCACAACGATCTCGTGATCGACCACCTGATGGTCGTGCCAGTGCTCGGTGATGTGGCAGGACATCCGGTGCTCGGCCCGGTTCCACTTCGAGGTGCCCGGCGGGAACAGCGAGACGGCGACCGTCAAGCCGGTACGGTCGGCGAGCCTCTGCAGCTCGGTCTTGAACAGCCAAGATCGGCGACCGTGGCTGCAGCCCGCATCCGCGGTGATCAGTAGCTCGGTCGCCTCCTCGTAGACCTTGCGCCCCATCTGCGACCACCAGTGCGAGATCGACGCGACCGCGAGCTCGGGCGTGTGGTGATCGACGTTGACGTTGACGTTGCCCTGACGTTCGTCGCGCTCAAGGCCGTAGGCCGCGACGAACACTGTCTTCTTCATGTCGACCGAGATCACCGGCGCGTTTCTCACCTGGTACGCCCTGGCGCGATCGTTGATGAACCGGAACTGCTGGGTTCGGTCGGGAGGGGCTGTGCCTTCGGGCGCCTTCTGCATGGCGGTGAGGCGGTAGCCCAGCGAAGACAAGAGCTGCCCGACCTTCTGCGGGCTGATCGGCTTGCCCCGCTCGGTCAACTCGGCAGCGAGCTTGCGCACGCTCTTCGATGTCCACCGCAACGGCGACTCGGAATCACCGCGCGTCACCGGATCTATCAGAGATTCCAGCTCTGTCACCAAGTCGGGGTGTCGTTCCTCGAGGCGCGGACGGCCACCTCCGGCGCGTCGCACTTGCACGACCTCGATGTTCTGCACGCCAGTCCGGAGCTCCTCGCGTCCCGCTCGAATGGTCGTGCGCGACATCCCGGTCGCACGCTCCACGATCGCGACGCCGCCTCTCCCCAGCGCCTCCGCCTCGACTCCAGCCCAGCACCGGCGCATACGTTCATTCATGAGAGGGGACAGCGCCTCGTACTTTCTTCGGATCTCGTGTTCGGTCGTCATCACCACGGATCACGTCTGGATCTCCGGAGCGATCCACGCTGAAGCGCGCCTAAGCGCCATTTCTGTTCGATGATCGGATTGTTTCTGCACAATCCCTGACCTCAGTGCAAAAACAACCTGGCCTTCAAATCACCGTCCTTTCAGGAACTTGAGAGATAACTCGTTCAGGTTATTTCTGCACATACACAGCCCACTGCACATCCGGTATGAATACGTGAGCTCGCGCTTGCGATCGGCAGTCTGCTCGCATCGGCGTGCAGTTTCTTCACATGTCATCCCATTTGGCATTTGGGCAGGCATCGATTGCCGCCTGATTCCTCAGGCGATCTTCACCCCTGGAGACAATGCCATGAGCGTTGATGCACAGTCCCGCGTCATCGCGGGCGCCCCGGTCACCATCGAGGACGCCGTGCTCGAGCTGCTGCCGGAGTTCGGCTCGATCGAGGTGCAGCGCGACACGCCGGGGTGGGAGCACCCGCTGCACACGCACCCCACGAGCGAGACGCTCCTCGTCGTCCGCGGCTCGATCACCTTCCATTACGGAGGCGAGCGCCGCACATGCACTTCAGGCCACCGCCTCCTGCTCTCGAGCGGCGTGGCCCACTCGTCCAAGGCAGGGCCCGAGGGCTGCGTCTACGTCATCGCCCCGCGCGACGGATGTCGAGACGAGGAGTCATGACATTGAGATACTTTGGTTATAGCGACGGACGCCCCGTCGCGCTCCAGGGAGAGGACTCCGCGCCGGCGTGGCTCGCGGCGCGCATCGAGGCGCTGCACGCGCGGATCGCCGCACCGCGGCCCCCGCGCCACGCGGAACCGGAGCGCCCCCCGTTCCCTTGCCACTTCGCGGCGATCGCCAGGGCCAAAGGCGCGCTCCGCTATAGTTACCTGCGCCGCGAAGAGCTGGCTCACCCTGACGCGTTCGTAGACGCCGTGCGCGCCTACCTCCGCGAGCCCCCCTCGACGCGAGCGTTACCGGCGTTGCTCGTCTTCGTCGAGACGCCGGAGGAGATCGTGGCGCCGGCGCAGTACGAGTCCGCGTTCTGGTCGCTGCTCCAGCACCTCCACGACGCCGATACCGCCCCGTGGCCGAGCGCCTCGCCCACCGATCCAGAAGATCCAGAGTGGCAGCTCTGCTTCGGGGGAGCGCCGCTCTTCTTCGTCGGCAAGGCGCCCTCCTATCGGCTCCGCGAGAGCCGCTGGTTCGATTGCCTCATGGTGCTCGTGCAGACCCAGGCCACCTTGGACCCGGTGGACGGGTTCACCCCCGAGGGGATCAGCATCCGTGAGCGGATCCGCGGCGCGGTCGTCCGATACGATGGAATGGCGCTGTCTCCCGATCTCCTGGACGTGGGGACACCTCGTTACCGGGACTGGCGCCAGTACTGGCTACGCGACACCAACCACGAGCCCTCCCTCCCGAGGTGCCCCCTCCGGTTACGTACCGTCCGCGCGCCGGACGCGCCGAGCGCAGAAATAAACGATGGCGCGTGATCGATCCCGCCTGTTCAGGAGCCGCGACGAGCTCTGCGCCGATCTGGTCTCCCTCCGCGATCGGGACGGTCGCCCAGCGTGCGCCGAAGGCTTCCTCCCGGACGCGGCGTTCGCGCAGCTCGTCGAGCAGCGGCGGTGCCCCTACCCCGGCAGCCGGCTGGGCCGCCCGATGAACTTCTCCGCCCTGCGACAGACCTCGGCGCTCTGGGATCCGATCCTCGGCGCGCTCACGCTGCTCCGGGGTCGCTTCGCGGCCGCGTCGGGCGGCGAGGCGCTCTGCCTCTGGGATCTCCGGCGCGCCAGCGTCGCCGGCGTCGCGCTCCCGGGCTACGTCTTCTACCGGGCGGACGCGCCGCTCTCGGACGGTGAGCTGCCGCCGCCTCTCGGCGCGACGAGCAAGATCCTGTTCGACGTGGTGACCGTCATCGACGGCCTCGCGGAGCAGTGGATCGGATCGGGCGCGTCTCCGTGGCGCATGCTCGAGCCGGCGGACGCGACGCTGGTGCTCGACGCCGCCGAGGCGAGCGGTGCGTTCATCGGCCCGCGGGGCGTGTGCGCCGCGCCGCCTCGCTTGATCCGGGAGGCGATCGACGCGCTGTCCCGCCCCCGCCCAGGGAGCGCGGCGAGGGCGGAGGAGATCGCGCGCGCGATCGGCGACGTCGACGCGTTCTTCCGGTACGCCGACGCGTTCTCGGCCATGGACGCCGCGCGCGCGTATCACGGCGCGCTCGCCTCGGCCGGGGTCGCGCGGCTGCGCGAAGATCTGCTGGAAGTGGCTCCGGCGCGGCGCGGCGCGGCGGGCGCGCGCCTCCTCGAGGCCTGCGCCGCGGTGCCCGACGACTCCCTCGCCCGGCAGCCGCGGTCGAAGCGCGAGGGGATTCTCCGGGTGCTCCAGTGGTCTCTGGCGCAGCTCGACGGCGGCGAGGCCGCGGGCGCGCCGCCCGAGGGCGAGCGCGCCGCGATCGAAGGGTGGAGCGAAGAGCGGAGCGAAGGGTGGACCGAAGAGTGGATCGACGCGCTGGACGCGAGCGAGCCGGTCCGGCGGATCACGCTGGCTGCGCTGCTCGACGCGGCCTCCGTCGAGCGCGCCGCCGGGGCTGATCTCGCCCGCCGCGCGGCGCGTGTCGGCGCGGCGCTCGGGTGGACGGAGGATCCAGAGCCGGTGAGCCGGCGGTCGCTCGCGAGGATGCTCGGCCCGAGCGCGCGCACCGTCGTCGAGCGCGCGACGGCCGCCCGGGAGGTCGCGCGATGACCCTCGGGATCCTCTTCGGGCTGATCGCCGCCCTCGGCTGGGGGGGCGCCGATTTCCTCGCGCGAGGGGCGACGAACGCGCTCGGCGCGTTCCGGACCGCGTTTTACATGCAGCTCGTCGGCCTGGTGAGCCTCAGCCTGTGGGTGCTCCTGTCCGGGGACCTCGGCGCCCTGACGACCCGCGGGAGCGCCGCCACGATCGCCTGGGCGTCCGCCATCGGGGTGCTCAACGCCATCACGACGGTCGCGGCCTACCGGGCCTTCGAGGTCGGTCTCCTCGCCGTGGTGGCGCCCATCTGCGCGACCTACCCGGCCATCGCGGTCGTGCTCGCGGCGCTGAGTGGCGAGCAGCTCACGGCGTCGCGGGCGCTCGGCATCCTCGGGACGATGGCGGGCGTCGCGCTCGTGGCCATCGGGCCGTCCTCCCACGACGAGGGGGAGAGCCGCGACGCGGCGGCCCTGAGCGCTCCCCGGAGGCTCGGCCGCGGCGTCGCCTGGGCGCTCTGCACCACGCTGACCCAGGGACTGACGATCTGGGTCGTCGGGTTCCGATTGATCCCGGAGATCGGCAGTGTGCCCACGGTCTGGGTGATGCGGGTGGCGACCTTCAGCGTGCTTTTGGCCGCCGCGCTGCTCGGGCGCCGCTCGATCCGCCCGCCCTCGGGGAGGGCCGCGCGCCTGGTGCTGATGATGGGGCTGCTCGACGCCTGCGCGTACGCCGCGCTCACCGTCGGCCTCGGCGTCGAGCAGGTCTCGGTGGTCGGCGTGCTGGGCTCGCTCTACGGCGCCGTGACGGGCCTGCTCGGCTTCGCGTTCTTGCGCGAGCGCCTGAGCCGGCTCCAGTGGTCCGGGTTCGTGGTCGTCTGCGGGGGCGTCGTCTTGCTGGCGCGTTGACGGGGCAGATCGGGTCCGGATCCACCCGGCTCTGGGAGCAGCGCCGGGATCAGGGCGCGTTGTAGTACGGCGCCCAGAAGTCGCAGTCGGTCTCGCGGATCGCCGCGGCGGCCGAGATCGTGGCGTCGAGGACGAGGGCGGGGTCGGTCGAGCCGTAGGGCGGCCAGGCCGGCGTGCCGCCGGGGTCGCCGGTGCGAGCGAAGCGCGTCCAGTAGCCCTGGATCGCGGCGGACAGCGCGAGATCGGTCGCGGTCGGCTGGTATGGCTGGCCGTTGGCGATCACCGCCCCGAACGTGCCGAAGACGTAGGGGACGTCGGCGCCGTGCACCGCGCCGCGCGGCGAGGGCTGGTACTGGAAGAAGTAGCGATAGACGGGCTCGATCTGGCTGGCGGCGACGATCTTGGCGATCTCGCGCGACGGGCACACGAAGCGGGAATCGGACGTAAGCCGCACGAACGCCGCGCGCGGGGTCGGGTAGCCGGACGACGGGTACTGGGCGAGCGCGAGGTCGGCGACGCTCGCGGGGAGCAGCGCGCGGGCGGCCGCCTGGTACTCGGTGTCGGTCGTGATCGCGGGCGCGACGCCGCCGGTCTCGTCGGCGTTGGCGCCGATGAGCAGCGGCACGCGGTGGTGCTTGCCGGCGCGGATCATGGCCTCGGGCTGATCGGGCAGCGCCGCGCCGCCGACCATCGGATGGTACGGCGACGTGACGAGCGGGCTGGGGACGACCGGCAAGGCGCGGATCACCGTCTCGACGGGGAGCGCGCGCAGGCACGCGGCGACGTCGGCGGCCGAGCCGCAGCCCGCGGCGGTGGCGACCTCGGCGGCCTTCTGCTCGGTGGCCTGCTGCGTGGGGAGGAGCTTGCACGCGCCGCTCTCCATGAGCGCGCGGTGGAACATGCCAGCGGCGCCGGGCGCGGCGAGGAGCGAGCAGACGTTGCGCGCGCCGGCCGACTCGCCGAAGATCGTCACGTTCGACGGATCGCCGCCGACGGCGGCGATGTTGTCCTGCACCCACGCGAGCGCCGCGATCAGATCGAGGAGGCCGAACGCGCCCTGCCCGGCGTCGACGCCGAAGCTCTTGTGGCCGAGGAAGCCGAGCTGGCCGATGCGGAAGTTGGCGGTCACCACGACGACGTCGCCCGCCACCGCGAGCTTTTGCCCGTCGTGGAGTGGTGCCACCGCCGAGCCGACGGAGTTACCGCCGGGGTGGATCCAGACCATCACGGGCCGCGGGGCGGCCGCGGCGGCGGGCGCCCAGATGTTGAGGTGGAGGCAGTCCTCGTCGCCGACGAAGGCCCCGGTGCCGTCGAGCTGCGGGCAGACCGGGCCGAGCCGCGTGGCATCGAGCTCCTCGGCGGGGCACGCGGGCGGCGCGGGCGGGCGGAAGCGGCGCTCGCCGACGGGCGGCGCCGCGAACGGCACGCGCTTGTACGTCCAGCTCTCGCCGTCGCGCGCGCCGCGGAGCGCGCCGCTGGTGGTGCGGATGACCTCACCGGGCGAGCCGGCGACGGCGGCGCAAGACGGCGCTGGGTCTGGCGGGGGCGAGCCATCGCCGCCGTCGTCGCCGTCACCGCACGCGACGATGGCGGCAACCAGCAGGAGCGCGCGGGGCACGGTCCGCGCGAGGCGGGGCGCGCGGTGCAGGGGCGCGGAGGGAACGACGGCGGGCTCACGCATGGCGGAGATAGTACCAACGACGGGCGGAGCCGGACCGTCGCGGCGGATCCGGACCGGGGGTGGATCCGGACCGGGGTTGGTTCGCGCGCCATAACAGCAGCCGCCTTCCGGATTGAGCTTGTCCGGCTTGTCCGCCAGGCGGACATTGTCCGGCCGTACTCCAATTGTGTTTTTGGCCGAGCAACCTCGGTCCGGATCCACCCGAGTGAGCAATTCGCGTTGCAGCGCCAGTTGTGTTTTTGGCCGAGCAACCTCGGTCCGGATCCGCCCGGATCCGCCCCCGCCCGCGGTTTGCGTTACCGTCTGTGCATGCGGATCGCGCTCGTCGTTCTTGCCGTGGCAACCTGGTCGGTTCC